>Ga0208937_1000253_pt1 | contig 48508 bp, 35 predicted proteins | sample June2015DPH_11_5_FD_184705 | JGI IMG/M metagenome (GOLD analysis project Ga0208937, IMG submission 184705) | Peatland microbial communities from SPRUCE experiment site at the Marcell Experimental Forest, Minnesota, USA - June2015DPH_11_40... | ecosystem: Environmental > Terrestrial > Soil >...
ATGAAGGGCCCAGGTAGACTACCTGGTTGATAGGCAGGATGTTGAAGCGCAGTAATGCGTGTAGCTTACCTGTACTAATCGCCCGTTCGGCTTGACCATAAAATTTACTCGGTGCAGAAAAGCAGTTATCAGTTCTCAGTTGCCAGTTCTCAGTTAGAACCTGAACTGGAACCAGCAATGTTGTTAGGAAGTCGTTCGAACCTGGATGACTGAGAAGCAATACTGATGACTGCGCGCCGACGAAATCGCCAAGTAGTAGAGACGGGGCTTGCCCCGTCTCCCCAATCTATTCAGTTGTGAGGCTTCGTCCTCAGGATCTTTGATAGCTATCAGCTCTCAGGTGTCAGCTCTCAGTTTTTTTGAGAGACGGCGGATTGGGAGCGCTCACAAGTTTGCCGGGCATCAGCCACGAAAGTCAGCGCAGCGCGAAGTTGCTGAAAGCTGACGGCTGATTGCTGACGGCTCCGACTTGTCGGTGATCTTACCGCGGGGGTTCCACCCGTTCCCATCCCGAACACGGAAGTTAAGCCCCGCAGGGCCGATGGTACTGCACGCGAAAGTGTGTGGGAGAGTAGGTCGTTGCCGGCATAGATAAAGGCCACGTTCAGAAATGAGCGTGGCCTTTTCCGCTTTCGTACATTCCAATTTGGGCGCAGAGGCTCAGTCTCTCTCGCGGAGTATCGCTGCGAGGACGCGAGGACTGCGGCGGCCGTGCAGCACGGCGATCACCATGAGCGGGTTTTCGTCCGGCGCGTAGGCAATCACATAGTCTCGCAACGCCCGGGCGTATAATCCCCAGCGAGAAAGCCATAGGAGGAACCAACATGGCCAAGACCAAGCAGTTCACAATCTCGATTGAGAATCGACCGGGTACGGTTGCTGAGATCGCTCGCACACTGGGGAACGCCAAGGTGAATATTCTCGCTCTCTTGGGAACGGCGCAAGGGACTATTGGCACGGTGGAACTCGTCGTAGAGGATGCACGGCGAGCCAAGAAAGCGCTGGACGGAGCCGGGCTCACGTACAAAGAAACCACCGCCGTGGAGCACGAGTTGCCCAACAAGCCCGGCGCGCTGGCGGAGTGTTTAGACAAGCTCGCCGCCAAGGGCGTCAACTTGAATTCGATCTGCGCCACTGCCTCGAAAGGCGGGAAGAAAGCGGTTGTGGTCTACACGGTAGCGGCGGAAGAAAAAGTGGCGGCAGCATAGGGCCGAGCGCTAGGACAACAACGCTGGCGGCGAGAATCAGCGGTTGCCGCCTGAAACAAAGGCCACGTTGCGAAATCAGCGTGGCCTTTTCCGGTTGGTGCATTATTTCGGAGGCGATGGCTGACGGGTTCGCCCCGCTTCGACAGTCCGCTTGGTGATAACCTTGCAGGATGCCTCACGATCCTGATGCAGGCCCCCACTCTCCTAAATCTGCTCGATCTTCTGCGGCGGGTGTGTTCGCGCTCGTCATTGCGCTCATCGTGGGGCTGCTTCTCGGGGTACTGTCTGTCGGCTCGGTTGGATGGTTGATGCTGTCGCGAAGTTCCGGGCGGGCTGTGTTGAGCCATTTGTTGTCGGCGGCGACAGGCAGAACCGTCAGCATCGATGTAAGCCAGCCCACAGTGGTCGATCGCATTCAGCGGCTGCAGCGGCTGGAGACCGTGGTTTACACCATGGACAAGTTGGTGACCGGCGCGAAAGAAAATCCCTTGTTGCCGGATTTTCTGACCGGAGATCGCCTCTTGATGATGGTGCATGGCGAAGTTGTCGCCGGGATTGATTTCTCGAATCTAAAGCTGGACGACGTCAGAGTGGATGGCAAGCAGATTCACTTGCATCTTCCGGCGTCGCAGGTGTTCAGCACCCGGCTGGACAGCGCGAAGACCCGGGTGTATTCCAGGCAAACTGGGTTGCTGGTACCGACCGACCCGAATCTGGAAACGCAAGTGCGCCAGGAGGCGGAACGTCAGATGCAAGAGGCAGCCTTGGCCGATGGCATTTTGCGAACCTCCCAACAGAATGCAGCTTCTACGATCAGCAGTCTGTTGCAGGGTTTGGGATTTGAGAAGATTGACTTCGACTAGTGGCAGTGTGGCGGTGGTGCGTGGGGCGGACAGGAGTGTCCGCCCCACACGGTTACGCTGCTGTTTGTTGTTGATAAGCGGGGACGAATGACTCGGCTACGAAGGTTTCGAACTTCGTCGGCGTTGTAGTGCTGGCGGTGCGAGGTTCGAGCGGGCGCATGTGTCCTGCGTTCAGGGCGGCCGCCATCTCGAGGATTAGCCCGGCGAAATTTTCGGACATCCCCATCTGAACCATCGCGGCTCGAACCTGATTATCGGGGGCCTGGATGTATCCGAGATCGGGTTTGCCGATGGCCTTGCCGATAATGGTGATTGCTTCAGTGTAGTCGAGGTCGCGCTGTCCGTGCAGCTCGAGCGTCTGCTTGCCGTGGAACGCAAGCCGCAAGAGAGCGTCGGCGGCTGCCGCTCCGATGTCGCGGGTGGCAATCATGGGAAGCTTCAGATTCGGACGAAGCGGTCCGACCGCAGTGCCGAGCATGCGAATGGCACCCGCTTGCGGCAGCGTGTTTTCCATGAAGTAGCCGGCGCGCAGGTGGAGTACGTTCGCTCCATCGATCTGGTTGAGCTTTTGTTCCAGGTTGTGGAGGCCGACTACGGGCCCGGTTCCGCTGGCTTTGTCGGCTCCGAAACTGCTGAGCGAAACAATATTGTTGACTCCCGCGTTTTGTACTGCGGTCGCGATCGCGTCGCTGACGCGGTCCTGAAAAGCGCGGAAGTCGCTGCTGGTAGGGTCGGGTGGAATCAACACGTAGGCTGACTCTGATCCGCGGAAGGCTTTGGTCAGGGTGGGTCCGTCGGTGGCATCGCCGATGAATATCTCCGCGCCTTCCACCGCGAGAGGTTGCAACCGAGCCGCGTTTCTGCCGACGACACGAACTTTCTGCCCGCGGGCAAGAAGGTTCTTCGCCACTACATGTCCAGTGTTGCCGCTTGCTCCAAGAACAACGTACATATTGACCTCCATTCACAGATTGGATGCGGCAGGCTTGCGTTTGGGCTCCGGGCAGAAGGGCAGCGGATGTAAACCGCTTGCGCGATTTCATGAAACGAACCCCCTGCAAAATCAAAGGTGGCAGACAGGAGTGTCCGCCCCACACTTTGCCGACTACCCTGGCAACTCGCGGGCTATCACTTAGGTAACCTCGTCATCCAGCCCCTGCGCAACTAATTTTTCGTCGGGGGGTTTCTATCCACATGAACAACAAATTCGCCAACTCGCTGTTAATCCTGGCAGTCGGGGGACTTATGCTTGCTGGTTCCGCCTCTGCTCAAACCGCAACCACTACCTCGGGCGCGGGCCCTGGCGTTGTCGATCCCGGCCATCCGCGCGTTAATCAAGTGAACCGCCGCGAGCAAAACCAGCAACAGCGCATTGGCAACGGCATCAAGAGCGGGAAATTGAACTCGCAGCAAGCGGCCAACCTCGAGAAGCGCGAGACCAGTGTGCAGAATCGTGAACAGAGGGATATGGCGCAGCACAACGGCCATCTGACCAAGGCCGAGCAGAAAGGGATCAATCGTCAGCAGAACCGGATCAGCAAGAGCATCTACAAGGACAAGCACTAACTAGTAATCCGGCGAGAGGGCGCAAGAGAGAAATGAGAGGACAGCCGCAGGCTGCTGCGGCTTTTCTTTTGCGCGCTGGGGCGCGCTGGCGCGTTCCTAAAATTCTTCAACAGCCGACCATTCCAAACTCTGATCTTACCAGTTCAATTTCAACGCAAACTGGAACTGGCGCGGGTCGTAGGCGGCGGTGGCTTGACCGGCGACGTTCATTTGCGGGTTTACGGCCGCCACGTTGTACACGTTGGCGATGTTGAACATGTCGGCGATGAGATCCATGTTGAAGCGCTCGCCGAAGTAGATGCGTTTGGCGAGGCGCACGTCGTTAAAGACGGTCCACGGCGCGATGCCGGCGTTGCGGCCGAGGTTGCCGTCGAGGCCCAGCAAGGTGACGTGGGGGTAAGGAAATGGGCCGGGAGTGAAAGCTTGATAGCAAGGCTCCTGGAAAACGCCGGTGGGTGAGAATTTCGACGGTATTACCGGGTTTCCAGCCTCCGTGCATGCAGTAGTTTCGAAGGTGTTGGGCCGCCCGGTTTGGTCCGACAACTGCTGGTTGTCGCCATTGCCGGTGATGATGTTGAACGGTCGTCCGGAGCTGAATTCGATCTGTGGGGCGAACGTCCAATTGCTAAAGAGCTTGCTGGCGAAGCCGCCGCCGCTGAGTTTGCCCGACTGGTAGACGCCGCTGAAGACGAAGCGGTGGCGCTGGTCGAAGGTAGAGTTGGAACGATCGAGACCGGGGAAGTAGCTGTCCTGCGGGGTGGTTGTCGATTGCAAGTCGGTGGAGTCGTCGATGGTGTGCGACCACGTGTATGAGGCTAGAAACTCGTAGTGGTTGCTGAAACGCTTGCGGAAATTGGCGGTCAGCCCGTGATAGATCGAACTGCCGTTGGAGTAGTTGGCGTCCATGTCGCCGAAGGGAACACAGCCGGCGACGGTTCCAGTTAGAGGATTGCAAGCAGTGTTGAAACCGGCAGTACTGTATCCGCTGGCCTGAAGATACTGCATGACCAGCGGCACCTCGGCTACACACTGGGGGACACCGGCGGCAATCAGGGCGTTGGCGATCGAGGCATTCGTCCCGCTAGGGCGGAAGAAGTTGGTCAACGCAGCGGAAACCCAAGGCACCCCGCTGGGGTTGACACCGCAAGGAGCAAAGCCCTGCGCGGCGGGACCGCTCCCAACGCCCAATGGTCCACCGGTGGTCGCATAAGACGTCGGATCACTGTAAGCCGCCTGCCAGTTTGCCACCAACAAGTCGCCGCGAACCGCGCTGGCGTTAATGGGACGGTTGAGGTGGCGGCCACCGTTAAAGTTGTAGCCCAGGCTGAAGGCGAAGCCATCGCCGAGGTCGCGCTCGATGGTCAGGTTGGCTTGCTGCGCGTAGGCGTAAACGAAGTTCTTGGCCTGCGGGTAACCGAAAGGTTGGGAGCCCAGCGGGAAGCCGGCGGCGATGTAGGTCTGATTGAGAAACAATGTGTTCGACAGGAACGGATCGAAACGCTGCGGGTTGGGGTTGCCGTTGGCGGATGTTTGCTGATAACCGAGAAGGCCGACAAGTCCTGCGGGCCCGGGCGCGCACTGCGGCGCGCCGGAATTTATGAGGTTGCCCTGGAAAATCGGCCATGCGTTCAGGTTGCCCGGATTGCCGGCGGACGAACAAAATCCAGAGCCGGCGAATGCCAACTGGCCGCTGTCCGATCCGTCGGAGGCATCGCCGAGGAAATAGAGGCCGAGCAGGGGGTGGTCATAGAACATGCCGAACGACGCGCGGACCACGGTTTTGCCGTCTCCCTTGGGATCCCAGGCGATGCCAAAGCGAGGCTGAATGTTGTTCTTGTCAGTCTGGATGCCTTTCTGCACTCCTAGGAAGTTGTATCCGGTTTGACCGAGCCCGGTCGGGGGCTTGAACGTCGGCGGGAATTCCACGTCGTAGCGCACGCCGTAGTTCAACGTGAGATTGTGGTGCAGGCGCCAGGAATCTTGCCAGAACAATCCCAAGGGTTTGTTGGAGAACGAGTCGGTGGGAGTGCCGATGCCCTGGATAAAGGCCCCCGGCATGCCAAGGCCGTAGGATTGCACCGGGTTGAACTGGGGGAAGGGAGCCAGAAACAGGGACTGGCTGCCGAAGTTATAGACGCCGCCATAATTTACAGTGAAGGTGGCCGTGAGCGGAAGATAGTTGAAGTCCCCTCCGAATTTCGTGTCATGCCGTCCGATGCTCCAGGAAAAATTGTCGGTGAACTGGTAGCGATTTTCGACGCGCTTGATGTAGGAGTAGGGCTCGCGTCCGAAATAAGCGTAGCCGATAATGTTGACAGCCGGGTCGGAACCGCTCGGAATCTTGGTGTTGTAGAAATAATTCAGGCCTCGGCGGGCGTACTGGAAGCGGAATTCATTCACCTTGCTGTTGCCAAGGGTCCAGGTGTCCTGCACAACGCCGGCCACGTCACGGTAGGTTTGTTGAGAAGTGCGCGAGTAGGCGTTTTGACCGACGGCCTGGTCTTGTCCGTTGACTTCGATGCCGGTGACCGTGCTCGGGCTGGCATTGACACGCAGCGTGAGGCGGTTGTTGTTGCTCACGTTGTGGTCGATGCGAAGCGAGTAGAGGCTGGTGCCTTCGAATATTGGGAAGTTGCCGGATTGCTGTTGCAAGGTCTGGAACGACGCGGGTAGTCCGGTGCAATAGAAATTGAACTTGGCCGCCACGCCAAACGAGGGATTGCAAGAAGAAGGAAACTGTTGCAGTCCCCCGGCGGAGACGGGGACGGGAACAAGGGACGAAGGAAGACCCGCGAACCAGCTCGGATAGCTCCCGTTCAGAGCGATGCCCGAAGAAGCACCGACCATGAAGGCATAAAGCTGCAACGCGGGTAGCGGATAAGGGTTACTGGCGAGGAAGGCCGCCTGACCGTTCGGGCCGCTTGTTGCCAGGATGTCGGGGAGGGAATTCGCCGGATATCCAAAGATTGGTGAGACGTCGACGCCTGTCAGCCCGTAGTACGACGGATTTTTCGACGGGTCGGGGATGCTAGAGAATCCGGTCTCGTGGCGCCGGGTGACTTCATAGGAAAAGTAATAGTAAGTTTTGTCTTTCTTGATCGGCCCGCCGAAGGCCGCGCCTCCCTGGACGCGGGTGTAGGCGGGATTGGAGGTGGTGCTGAAGGGGTTGACGGCCTGGAAATTGCGATTGCGCAGGTATCCGTAGACGTCGCCGTGGAAATCGTTCGATCCGGAGCGGGTGATGATATTGACCACGCCGCCCGAGGCGCGGCCGTATTCGGCGGCGTAGTTGTTGGAGATGATTTGGAATTCCTGCACGGCTTCCTGCGAGACGGTGGAGCGCACGCCGTTGGTGGAATTGTCGGTGGCGTCGGCGCCGTCGACGTTGACCAGGTTGGAGCGGGCGCGCTGGCCGCTCATGTTGAGGCCGGAAGTGGGGGCCGCGCCGAGGTTGGGGGCGCTGTCGCGCTGCACCTGCGAATCGGTCAGCGTGAACTGGATGTAGTTGCGGCCATTGATCGGCAGATTGTCGATGCGGCGCTCGCCGATGGTGTTGGTGGTGGAGCTGCGCGAAGTTTCCACGATCTCGGCTTGGGCGTTGACTTCGACGACTTCCTTGCCGCCTGCGACGGTGAGCGTGACGGGTAACTCGGCCATCTCGCCGACGGTGATGGCGATGCCGGTGGCTTCGGCTTTGGCGAAGCCCGATGCGTCCACGGTGACGGAATACGTGCCGGGAGCCAACTGACGCACACTGTATCCGCCCTGGCCGTCGCTGCTGCCCGCGCGTTCCAGGCCCTTGGCGACGTCGCGCACGGTGACGGTGGCGTTGGTCACGACGTTGCCCTTCGGATCTTTCACGCTGACGTGGAGGTCGCCGGTGGCGGCGCCCTGGGCAAAGGCAGATTGACGGACGAGCAAGAACACGAGTGCGAAACAGAACAGACGCAGAGTCGATTTCATAAGGCTCCTGGGATTTTCCGCCTTGGAGGAGGCGGGAATCAAAGTGCGCGGTTTGTGACCAACTACTTGAATTTTGAGCACGCTGTTGGGACGAGATACCGCTGATATGTACATCAGAGGAGGGTGTTTAGGCAAGCGATAAGTGGATTACCGGCTGGCGGAGGCCGACAGGCGGGGACTGTCTTTGTTCCGGGCGTTGTCCCCGCATTGCGTTTGCGGCCGCTTTTCTTTAGATTCTTAGCAGGCTACGGAGATAGTCGGGTGTCGATGCCCAGCCCTAAAGGGGCGGCTGATTTCGAAGAACTTGCGGTATAGCTTTAGCTAAAGCGATACCCTGATACGAACCCGGCAGCGCGCCAAAGGCAGCGATGTCCTGATACGAAACCCGAATTTTTCAGCAGCCTTTTAGAGCGAGATTACTGGCGTGCCAGAAATATTTCTTGTGCCTTCTCTTGTGCCTTTCGAAAACTTCAACGGACATTCCATGACGGGCGAACTGCTGCGGGTGATGGTGTGTCCGCCGGGCAACGCGGGGTGGAATGTTTCCGGGAAAGCCGCGGCATGGCGGGAACTCGGATTTCAGCATGCTCCTGATTTTGCGGCAGCGCGGAGGCAGCACGAGATTCTGTGCCGGCTGCTCAACGAGGGCGGAGCCGAGATCGTGAGTCTACCCTCAGCGGAATCTCTTACGCTCGATGCCGTGTATGCGCACGACGCGTCGCTGGCCACAGACTGTGGTCTCGTCCTGATGAATCCGGGAAAGAAGAATCGCGTGGCGGAGGCGCGGGCTCACGCAGACTCTTGCGGGCAACTGGGCATTCCAGTGTTCGGCGAGATACGGCCGCCCGGGACTTCCGAATCTGGCGACATCGTGTGGCTTGATTCGCGGACGCTGCTCGTCGGGGATGGCTATCGGACGAACAAAGCGGGAATCGAGCAGATGCGGACGCTGCTCTCCCCCAGAAATGTTGAGGTGCTGTCGGCGCCGCTGCCGTACGGCCCCGGCCCTTCTGCCTGTCTGCACCTGATGTCGCTGATGAGCATGCTCGATGAGCAGACCATTCTGGTCGATCTGCCGTGGCTGGCAGTCGAGACCGTCGAACTGCTGAAAGGGCGCGGCTTCCGCCTGATTGAGATTGAATACTCCGAACGCGACTCGCTCGCCTGCAACGTGCTCTCGCTGGGTCAGAAGCGCGTGATTGCGATTGAAGAAAACGCCAAAACAAATCAGCGCATGCGCGACGCCGGCTTTGACGTGCGCACGTTTCCAGGATCGGAGATCTGCATCAACGGGGCGGGAGGGCCCACTTGCCTCACACGGCCGCTGCTGCGGAAGTAGGCTTCGGCTTGGACGCAGTCGGCGCCACACGACCCCATTCCGCCTCACTTGGTAGAATCAAAAGGAATGCTTTTGCCGTTTGTCCGCGAAATTTTCGCGGAGGTGGAACAATTACCTGCCTTCACGCGTGCCGCCTCCCATCTGCGGGAGAGCGCGGGACGGATGAGTGTCACTGGACTGTCCGCGGCGGCCAAGGCGCTGATCATCGTTTTGTTGCGACGCACGGTCGAGCGTCCGTTCGTGCTGGTGGTTGCCGACAACCGCGCTGCCGAAGAGTTGCTGCCGGTACTGCGCGCGTTCTGCGAACTGACTGGAGCCGCGGATCCAGACTCGGTCGTAAGCCTTCCGGCGCGCGATGTGCTGCCCTTCCAGAATTTGTCGCCGCATCCGGAGATTCAGGAAGAACGGGCTACGGCGTTGTGGAAGATGGCGACGGGCCGAGCCGCTATCGTTATTTCTCCCGTGACTGCCACCACAATTCTTCTTCGTTCTCCCGAGTACTACGCCGGCCTGGCGCGGGTTTTGCGTCGCGGTGAGATTTTTGACCTAGAGAAGCTGCTCGAGCACCTGAACGCGGTGGGCTACAGCGCAACCGATGTTGTGGAAATGCCGGGGCAGTACGCGGCTCGCGGCGGCATTCTGGATGTGTACTCTCCGGAAGCGGATCGCCCGGTGCGCATCGAGTTTTTCGGGGATGAAGTCGAGTCGATGCGCAAGTTCGACCCGGCGAGTCAGCGGTCTTCAAACCCAGTCGATGAAGCGTTGCTTCTGCCGCTGACGGAAACGCCGGTCACTGAGGAACTGATCGGTTCCATCAACGCGCGGCTTTCGGGGAAACGCATTACGGGAGCGCCGGAGATTGTGGATCAAGCTATGCGCGACTCCGGCGCGGGAATTTTTCCGGGCTGGGAGTTCTACGCTCCGGTGGCGGGCGCGGACCGCAGCATTTTCGGGCTGCTTCCGGAAGCGCGGGTGATTCTCGACGAGCCCGAAGCGCTGATGCAGGAGCTCGACAAAGTCTGGGCCCGCATTGAGGAAGCGCACGAGCGCAGCGGAGTGGGGAACCTGGTTCGTCCCGCTGATCTTTATCTCACGCCGGAAAGCTGGCGGGAAAAAACCGCAGCTCTCCCCGGAGCCGATTTCGAATATCTGGCGATGGCACGCGAGGGCAGAACGGGGGCCGCTTTTCTTTCGCAGCCCGTCACGCGCTTCCACGGCGCGGTGCCCGCCATGATCGAGCAGGTTCAGAAGTTGGTCGGCGGCGGCGCACAGGTAATTCTTGCGGCGCCCAACACGGGAGAAGTCGAGCGCCTCGCCGATATGTTCACCGAGTACAACGCTTCGTATCGTCTGGGAAGCCGCACGCGCAGCGGAGAAAGCTATGCCGATGAAACTTCTTATTTTGCCGGCGATGTTCTCACCACGACGCTGCTGAAGGCTTACCTTCCCGACGGCTTCGTTTTGCCGGAAGCGCATCTTGCGATTTTTGGGGCACGCGATCTGTTCGACGAATCGGACTTGGTCGCGGCGCGTCCGCAACGGCAGAAATCGAAAGTTTCGGCCTTCCTGTCTGACTTCCGTGATTTGCAGGTCGGCGACTACGTCGTCCACGTGGAGCACGGCATCGGGCAGTATCAAGGTCTAAGGGAAATCAACCAGGGCGACGGCGCCGCGGAATTCATGTTGCTCGAGTACGCCGAAGCTGCCCGGCTCTATGTTCCGCTTACTCGGCTTGATCTGGTCCAGAAATATCGCTCGTCGGAGGGCGCGAAGCCCGTCCTGAATCATCTTGGTACCGCCGCGTGGGGGAAGACCAAGGCGCGCGTGCGCAAGGCGATGAAGGACATGACCGACGAGTTGCTCAAGCTCTATGCGCAGCGCCAGTCCGCGCAGGGTCATATCTTCCCAGCCGACACCGAGTGGATGAAGGAGTTCGAAGACGCCTTCGAATACAACGAGACCGAAGACCAGGCACAGGCCATCGCCGACGTGAAGCGCGACATGGAATCGCAACTCCCCATGGATCGCCTGCTGTGCGGCGACGTCGGTTATGGCAAGACCGAAGTGGCGATGCGAGCCGCCTTCAAGGCCCTGAGCGACAACAAGCAAGTCGCCATGCTCGCGCCCACGACCGTTCTCGCATTCCAGCACTACGAAACCTTCAAGCAACGATTCGCGCCGTTCCCGCTCACGGTCGAAATGATCAGCCGCTTCCGGACGGCCAAGCAGATCAAAGAAATTTTGCAAAGAGTGGAAGCCGGCAAAGTGGACATCCTGATCGGCACCCACCGCCTGCTCTCAAAGGACGTGAAGTTCGCCGACCTCGGCCTGCTGGTGGTGGATGAGGAGCAGCGCTTCGGCGTTCGCCACAAAGAGCGCATCAAGCAGATGCGCACGGAAGTGGATGTGCTCACCATGTCAGCGACGCCGATCCCGCGCACTCTGCACATGTCGCTGGTGGGGCTGCGCGACATGAGCGTTATCGAAACGCCGCCCAAAGACCGCATGGCAATCCAGACCGTGGTCGCGAACTGGGACGAAAAGCTGATCCAGTCCGCTCTCGAACAGGAACTCGACCGCGGCGGCCAGGTTTATTTCGTCCACAACCGCATCGAGACGATCTGGGAGATCGCGGCCAAGATTCAGGCAATGGTTCCGAACGCCCGCGTTGCAGTGGGCCACGGGCAGATGGGCGAAGGGGAGTTGGAAAAAGTGATGCTGAAATTTATGCATCACGAAGCCGATATCCTGGTCTCGACCACGATTATCGAGAACGGCCTCGACATTCCGCTATGCAATACGATCGTCATCAATCGGGCCGACCGGCTGGGCTTGTCGGAGCTTTATCAGCTTCGCGGACGCGTTGGCCGCTCGAACCGGCGCGCCTACGCATACCTGTTTTTGCCCGCCGAAATCGAGTTGACGCCCATCGCCCGCCGCCGTCTCGCCGCGCTCAAGGAATTCTCCGACCTCGGCGCCGGCTTCAAGATCGCTGCGCTTGATCTCGAACTGCGGGGTGCGGGAAATCTTCTGGGCGGAGAACAGAGCGGCCACATCGAAGCGGTGGGGTTCGAACTTTATACGCAGATGCTGGAACGCGCGGTACGCGAGATGAAGGGCGAGGCGGGCATTGAAGTAACGGAAATCCAGCTCAATCTCGGCCTCAACATCCGCATTCCGTCCGACTACATTAAAGAAGAGAACCAGCGGCTGCGGATGTACAAGCGCGTCGCAGGAGTCGAGACCGAGTCGCAACTGCACGACGTGCGCTCAGAGCTAATCGATCGCTACGGCGAGACGCCCCGTGCGGTTCGCAACTTGCTGGAGTACGCCGCGCTCAAACTGCAGGCGATGCGGGTTGGCGCAAACGCCATTGAGCGCAAGCGCGAATTCGTGAACATCAAGTTCAGCCCGAATGCCGCGATTGATCCGGGGAAGCTGGCGCGGTTTGTGGCGTCGCAGCGGGGCACGCAATTTACTCCGGAGGGGACGCTGAAGTTCTCGATAAAAATCAACAGCGCCGAAGGCATCCTGCAAACGCTGCGCGATCTGCTGGAAGAGCTGGAAGTGCGCGAAGAAGCAGTCCAGCTATAAACTCCAGTAGGTACAATGATTCCGCAAGGAGCCCGATGGACGAACGACGAACGAATGGCGACCGCCGCAAGATCCGGAAAGTTCGCAAAGCTATTTTTCCCGCCGCCGGATTGGGTACCCGCTTCCTTCCGGCCACCAAAGCTCAACCGAAAGAGATGCTGCCGCTGGTCGATAAGCCCATCATTCAGTATGGCGTCGAAGAGGCGCTGGCGGCGGGATGCGACCAGATCATCATCATCACCGGACGCGGCAAGAGCGCGATCGAAGATCATTTCGACGTCAGCTACGAGCTGGAAAAAATGCTCGAAGAAAAAGGCAAGTACGACTTGCTCAAGATCGTGCGCCAGATTTCGGACATGATCCACGTGGCCTACGTGCGTCAGAAGGAGGCGCTGGGCCTCGGACACGCTGTGCTCGCCGCGCGCGAATTGATTGGCGACGAACCGTTTGCCACCCTGCTCGCCGATGACGTCATCGATGCAAAAGTGCCGGTGCTCAAGCAGTTGATGAACGCATTCGACGAGAAGCACTGTTCGGTGATCGCGACGCAGATTGTCGATGGGCCGGCGATTTCTTCTTACGGCGTGCTCAAGGCGAAAAAGGTTGCGGGCTCTGGTGGCAAACTCTTCGAAGTTCTCGACTTGGTCGAAAAGCCGAGGCTGGAGGATGCGCCTTCGAATCTGGCCGTGATCGGGCGCTACATTCTGACGCCGACGGTCTTCGAGACGCTTTCCGGTATCAAGCCGGGCGCGGGCGGCGAGTTGCAACTCACGGATGGGCTGCGCGGGTTGCTGCGGCGCGAAAAGCTGTACGCCTACGTTTACGAAGGCCGCCGCCACGATACTGGCGACAAACTCGGATTCCTCAAAGCTACGGTTGAGTTTGCACTGAAACGCGAAGATCTGGGCGGGGAGTTCCGGGAATATTTGAAGGGTCTGAAACTGTAACTTTCGTCCAAACGCTAAGGCATAACGTTGCTCAGCACGATGTCGTGGGTCCAATCTTGTTTGTAGCCCTGCTGGCGCAAGAGAGTCGCGAGTTGTGCGCGGTGATGCACTCCGTGCAGTCCCACTTGCGCCATTATTTTCCGCTTGCTGGCCTTGCCATCACCAAAGCCGAAGCGGAATGATTTCGTTCCAGTCTTCCGCGCCGGCGCGATCCATAAACTGGCGCAGCTTTTCCGCCGCTCCTTCACCGATCCCGAATAACTCATCGATCGTGGCATGCGGCAGCGCGTTGAAATCTGGCAGAGCCAGCCCCAGCAGTCGATGGGCATAAAACAAATCCACCGTGAAGATGTGCAAGAGAAAATTGTGGACCGTCGGGCTGCCGGCAATATCGCACGATAGGTCAATCGCCTGAGGATGCTGGCGGAGCCACTCTTTCCACCGGCGATTTTCCTCTGTCGTGTATGCGAACAGTTCCGAAAAGCGGATTCCGTCATTCATCGTTACACCGTGTTCTTGAGTTTCTTCGACTTCTCTTCCACGCCGCGCGCCAGTTTTTCTTTGTGCGTTGCCAGTTTCTTCGCGATCGCGGCATCCGCGAGCCCGAGGATCTGTGCTGCCAAAATTCCTGCGTTCGTCGCGCCGGGCTTCCCGATGGCGACGGTTGCTACCGGAATGCCTGCGGGCATTTGCACGGTCGCCAGCAAGGAATCCATGCCCTGCAGGGAAGTGGAAGGGATCGGGACGCCGATGACCGGCAACGTTGTGTGCGCCGCGATTACGCCTGCCAAGTGCGCCGCTCCGCCCGCGCCCGCGATGATCACGCGAATGCCACGTCCGGCGGCCTGGCGAGCATAATCGGCGGTACGGTCGGGCGAGCGATGCGCTGAAGTTACGTCGATCTCGTACGCGATTCCGAATTCATCGAGAGCTTTTCCGGCTTCGCGCATGATCTCCAGGTCGGAGTTACTGCCCATCACGATCGAAACGAGTGGCTTGGCCATAATTGGTTCGCGTCTATCCTTATGAAGTGAGGGTTCTCAAGCCTCGTGTAATGTCCTGGAAGTTCGTGGCGTAAATCCACAGTGTCATCCTGAGCGAAGCGAAGGACCTCGTGCATTGCGAATTCAAATACATAGGTCCTTCGTTTCGCTCAGGATGACAACCCAAACTTATGTCGCGAATTTATGGGACACGATGCTAGTTCTTCTTCAGCGCCCGTGATGCTATGTCTTTGCGATAGTGCGCGCCCTCGAAGCCGATCTTCGCGCAAGCGTCATAGGCGCGCTGCACGGCCGCTTCTAACTCCGCAGCTCTGGCCGTCACCCCGAGCACGCGTCCGCCGGAAGTATAGAAAACTTCGTCACGTTTGGACGTCCCGGCATGGAAAACTTTTACGCCGTCCAACTTCGCCGCATCCTCCAGGCCGGTGATTTTCTTGCCCGCCTCGTAGGCCCCTGGATAACCGCCCGAAGCCATCACCACACATACCGCCGCATCGTTCGACCACTTAAAATCGCCGTCGCTGGTACGGCCGTCGATCGACGCCTCCATCGCCTCAACCAAGTCGCTTTCGAGGCGCATCAAAATGGGCTGCGTCTCCGGATCGCCGAAGCGGCAGTTGAATTCGAGCACCATGGGGCCGCGCGCGGTCATCATCAGGCCGCAGTAGAGAACGCCTTTATACTCCGCGCCTTCGGCTTTCATGCCGGCGACGACGGGCCGCGCGATGTGGGCGAGCAGCCAGTCGCGCATCTGGTCATCGACGATGGTCCGCGTCGTGTAGGCGCCCATGCCACCGGTGTTCGGGCCGGTGTCGCCGTCGCCCACGCGCTTGTGATCTTGCGCAGCGACCAACGGCGCCACGCGCTCGCCGTCGCTCACAACCAGAAACGAGAGTTCGTCGCCTTCGAGAAATTCTTCCAGTACCACCCGCGATCCGGCCTCGCCCAGCATCCTGCCGCTGAGCATTTCATTGGCGACGGTCGAGGCCTCGTCCTTGGTCTTGGCGATGACCACGCCCTTGCCGGCAGCCAGTCCATCGGCCTTCACCACGATGGGAGTATGGAAGTGCGGCAGCGCATCGCGCACCTGTTCCGAAGAATCGCAGATCGCATAATGCGCCGTGGGAATGCGGTGGCGTTGCAGGAATTCCTTGGCAAAGCTCTTGCTGGTTTCAAGCTGTGCGGCGGCTTTGGTCGGGCCGAATGTGCGCCAGCCTCGTCGCGTGAATTCGTCCACCAAGCCAAGCATCAGCGGCAATTCCGGCCCCACGATGGTGAGGTCGGGCTGGATCTGGTTGGCGAGCGCGATCATTGAGTCGAGGCTCTTTACGTCGACCGCGACGCACTCCGCCTCGTCCGCGATCCCGCCGTTACCCGGCGCGCAGTAGATTTTCGCGACCCGCGGCGACTGCCGGAGCTTCCAGACCAAAGCGTGTTCGCGTCCGCCGCTGCCGATGACGAGGATCTTCATAGTCGAGACATTCAAGGTTAGGGGCGGAAGAAGATGATGTCAAACGAGAACAGATTGCAGAGGTCAGAGGTCAGATTGCAGAGGTGAAAACTGAAATGGCACTCGCCCCTGGTTTTCGCTAAAGACCCTTTTACTGCAAGTGGGTGAACCTCTGCAATCTGACCTCTGACCTTTGACCGCAATCTTTCGGTTAACTACGTTTAATCCCGCCGTATAATCTGCTCACGTGATCACAGTCTCCAAAGAGGACTACCTTAAAGCGATTCTCGGGGCCGAGAGCGAAGGGGAAACCGTTATTTCGGCCACGCTCGCGCACTGGCTCAAAGTCTCGCCCCCGGCGGTAACGATGGCTGTGCGCCGGTTGAAGAAGGACGGCTTGGTGCGAGTGAATTCCGACGGACGCGTTCGCCTGACCGCTGCCGGACGAAAGATTGCTCGCAAGCTTACGGTTCGGCACCACCTGATCGAGCGCATGCTTGCCGAAATTTTCGGAATGGAATGGTACAAGGTGCACGACGAGGCGGAGCGGTTGGAACACGCGGTCTCGCCAGATTTCGAGGCCAGGCTGTTCGCCAAACTCGGGCGTGGAGTCGCGTGTCCGCACGGCAATCTGACGGAACTGGAGAGTCCCGCCAGCCGGCGCCGTCGCGGCCTGCTCCTGCTTGCTCAGGCCGAACCAGGGCAGAACTTTCAGGTGAGTGGTATCTATGAACGCGATCGGCGCCTGCTGGAGTTTCTTGAACAGCGCGGCATCCGCCCCGGAGCCAAAGTTCATGTCGCGCATCGCAATTACGACCACACGCTGACCCTGACCACCGGTGCAGGCCGGGTTTCCCTGGGTGTATCCGCCGCTGAAAAAGTCTGGGTTAAACCGGCAGATAGGAAAGCCGTGTCCAAAGGCTGAAGGTCCGTCCGCTCCGCCGCTCCGTAAATTCGCGTATGAGTTTAGGTTGTCATCTTTACCCTGAGCAAAGCCGAAGGGGAAAGACCTGTGCATTGGGCGGATTCAAGTACACAGGTCCTTCGCTTCGCTCAGGATGACAGTGTGGATTTATGCCTCGAATTTGCGGGGGCACTGCAGTATTCGCAAAAGTAATTAACCGTGGTTTATATGCTGATGTATACTCACGCTAATAAGTCAGCGAGCGGCATCGCTCCGCTGTCCTTTTTGAATGAATGAACCAAAGACAGCATCGGAGCCGCGAGGGGGAACCGTACCCCGATCCAATCTCCTGAACGATCGGCGAACGTCTGGCAGTGACGTCGTCATCACGCATGAGGACATCGATCGAGCGCACGACCGCGAGCGGGTTTCGGCGACGCGGGCGCGGCGCGGATTCCGGCCACGGTTGCGGTTGTTCTGGTTGCTCATTGGCCCCGGCATCCTGGTGATGCTCGGAGAGAATGATGGTCCCAGCATGTTGTCGTATGCGGCGACTGGGGCACGGTTTGGCATTGGTTTCTTCGTGCCGTTCATTGCGCTCACATTCGCCATGGCTTGCGTGGTGCAGGAAATGACCGTGCGTTTAGGCGCGGCCACTCATCGCGGACACGCGGAGTTGATCTTCGATCGCTTTGGTCCGTTCTGGGGTTGGTTCTCGATGGTCGACCTCATGGTGGGCAATTTTCTGACGCTGGTCACTGAGTTCATCGCCATCCGCGCCGGGCTGGGATTCTTCGGGGTGCGGCCCGCGGTTGCGGTCCTGGGCGCGCTGTTGGTGCTCTCCGTCGCGCTCATGACGCACCGGTACTGGACGTGGGAGCGGATCATTTTAGGCGCTGCCATGTTCAACCTGGTGTTTGTGCCGGTGGCGCTGTTGAGCCATCCGCACTGGGGGACGGTGGGCCGCGCATTGGTGAGTTGGAGACCGCTGCCCGGCGGGCTCACGCAGGAGACGGTTCTGATCCTGCTGGCTGATATCGGAGCGACCGTCACCCCGTGGATGCTGTTTTTTCAGCAAAGCGCGATTGCCGATAAGGGTCTCACCACGCGGGACATCCGCTTCGGGCGCGTAGACACGGTGCTGGGAGCGGCTTTGGCGACAGTCGCCGCGCTGGCGACGATGCTGGCGACGGCTCCGCTGTTTATGCACCACATGTCGGCAGCGAACTTCGAAGCCGCCGAATTCGCCCAGGCGCTGCAGCCGCTTATTGGACACTGGGGAGCGGCGCTTTTCGCGCTGGGCATCTTCGAAGCAGGAATGGTCGCGGCAATTACCATTTCGACGTCATCCGCGTATGCCTTCGGAGAAGTCGCGCGACGCCCCCACAGTTTGAATCTTCCCTTCAGGCAGGGGAGGGCGTTCTATCTCGTTCTGCTGGTCGAAGCTGCGGCCGCTGCGGGCTTGGTCCTGATCCCGGGAATTCCACTCGTGTACATCGTGCTGCTGGTGAACGTGATCGCCGTGCTGGCCATGCCTCCGGCGCTTCTTTTCCTGTATATGCTGGTGAACGATCGTGAAATCATGGGCAAACTGGTCAGTCCGCTGTGGGCGAATGTGCTGGCGCTGGGGGTCGTGATCATACTGATCGGCACCGGCCTCTTGTTTGGGATCAGTGTGATCGCGCCCAATGCGCTAGCGATTGTTGGAGGCAGGTAGATGGAAAAACAATTTGATTCCGCACCCGGCGCTGAAGTGAGCCGCGAAGAGTTGACTGCGGTGATGACAGCGCTGGAGCCTGACCAGATCATTTTCACCAAGGAGCACCATCATTGTCCTCGACGGCGGCTGACGCGGACCGAGATGCTTCTGTTCTGGGCGCTGAGGATTTACCTTGTCTTCATGGTCGGCGTGGTTGTCTATCAGATTTGGACAAGCGTGCGGTGAGGATTTTGTGATTTGGAACTTTTGTAATTTGAAACCCGCCACCGGCGTTTTCCAGAAGAGCCGCGCACTCTGATTTCAAATTACCAAATTCCACAATTACCAAATTACAAAATTATTCTTCAAAACGAATTACACTATTTAGTTCCGAGTCCGCATCGCGCCCGGTCCTGTGCCGGAGCTTGAAGGAAGGCCGTTATGTCATCGAATAGTTTTGGCGCTAGCGCAACTTTCAAAGTCGGCAACAAAGAATACGAGATCTACCGGCTCGACGCCCTCGACAAGCAGGGCATCTCCACCCGGCACCTGCCGTTCTCGCTGCGCATTCTGCTGGAAAACCTGCTGCGCACCGAAGACGGGCGCAACGTGACGAAGGAAGAAATTCGCGCGCTCGCAGCGTGGAACAAGAAGTCGAAGCCGGAAAAAGAAATTGCCTTCACGCCCAGCCGCGTGCTGCTGCAGGATTTCACCGGCGTCCCCGCGGTTGTAGATCTTGCCGCCATGCGCGACGCCATGAAGCGCCTGGGCGGCGACGCCAAGCTTATCAACCCGCTGCAGCCCGCCGAACTGGTTATCGACCACTCGGTGCAGGTCGACGAATTCGGCTCGCCGAGCGCCTTCGACGTGAACGCGCTGCTTGAGTTCCAGCGGAACAAAGAGCGCTACGCGTTTCTGCGCTGGGGACAGACCGGCTTCCGCAATCTTGCCATCGTGCCTCCGGACACCGGCATCGTCCACCAGGTGAACCTCGAGTACCTGGCGCGCGTAGTTTTTGTGCACGAAGAAGGCGGAAAGCGCACCGCCTATCCCGACACACTTGTCGGCACCGATTCGCACACCACCATGATCAACGGACTGGGCGTGCTGGGCTGGGGCGTGGGCGGCATCGAAGCCGAGGCGGCCATGCTCGGACAGCCCGTCTCCATGCTGATCCCGCTCGTCGTCGGCGTGAAGCTCACCGGACGCCTGCGCGAAGGCGCCACGGCAACCGATCTTGTTCTTACCATCACCGAGATGCTGCGCAAGCACGGTGTGGTCGGCAAGTTCGTCGAGTACTTCGGCCCCGGCCTGCAAGACCTGCCGCTCGCCGATCGCGCTACCATCGCCAACATGGCTCCCGAGTATGGCGCGACTTGCGGCATTTTCCCGATCGACAAAGAAAGCGTGCGCTACCTGAAACTCACCGGGCGCAGTGAGGAGCAGATCGCGCTGGTCGAAGCCTACGCCCGCGAGCAGGGGCTTTTTCACGATGCCAACACGCCCGAAGCTGAATACTCCGAGCTGCTTAGTCTTGATCTTGCCACCGTCGAATCGAGTCTCGCTGGCCCCAAGCGCCCACAGGATCGAGTCGTGCTGTCGCAGGCACGAGAGTCGTTCGAGAAAGCTTTGCCGAGCTTGATCAAGGCCACGAAAGGCGAGGCCACGAAAGGCGAGCCGAAAACTCCCGCCAACGGGCATTTGCATCACGGCAGTGTGGTGATTGCGGCGATCACCAGTTGCACGAACACGTCGAACCCATCCGTGATGCTGGCCGCTGGACTGCTGGCAAAGAAGGCGGTGGAGCGTGGGCTCGAAGTCCCCGCGACCGTCAAGACTTCGCTCGCTCCGGGATCGAAAGTCGTTCTCGACTATCTCGAAAAAGCCGGCCTGATGCCGTATTTGGAGAAGCTGAAGTTCCACATCGTCGGCTACGGCTGCACCACGTGCATCGGAAACTCCGGCCCGCTGCCGGTTGAAGTTTCGAAAGAAATCGACGAGAAGAATCTAGTTGTTGCTTCGGTGCTCTCGGGCAATCGCAACTTTGAAGGCCGGATCAATTCCGAAGTGCGCGCCAACTATCTGATGTCGCCGCCGCTGGTGGTGGCCTTCGCGCTTGCCGGCCGCATCGATATCGACCTGCGCAAAGATCCCGTCGGAAAAGGCAAAGACGGCAAGCTCGTCTTCCTCGCCGACATCTGGCCCTCGCAGCAGGAAGTCGAGCAGGCGATGGCGAGCGCGATTACGTCCGAGATGTTCCGCAAGAGCTATGCCGAGGTGTACTCGGGAGACGAGCGCTGGCGCGGGCTGCCGGTTCCGAAGGGCGAGACTTACGCGTGGGAAGACGATTCCACTTACATTCGGCAGGCGCCGTACTTCGATGACATGGCGCTCAAACCGTCCGCCGTCGAGGACATCAAGGTCGCGCGCGTGCTGGCCGTGCTCGGCGACAGCGTCACCACGGACCACATCTCGCCCGCGGGCTCCATTAAGAAAGATGGCCCGGCCGGCAAATACCTGATTGCTCACGGCGTGCAGCCGGCGGATTTCAATTCTTACGGATCGCGTCGCGGCAATCACGAAGTCATGGTGCGCGGCACATTCGCCAACGTCCGCCTGCGCAACAAAATGGTGAGCACCGAAGGCGGATTTACTCGCCATCTGCCCGACGGCGCCGAAATGTCGATCTTCGACGCGTCCGAAAACTACCATGCCGAAAAAGTGCCACTTGTGATTCTTGCGGGCAAGGAATACGGCTCCGGATCTTCACGCGACTGGGCGGCCAAGGGACCGCGGCTGCTCGGCGTTCGCGCCGTGGTTGCGGAAAGCTACGAACGCATTCACCGCTCCAACCTCGTCGGCATGGGCATTCTGCCACTGCAGTTTTTGCCGGGAGAAAATGCCGAGACGCTGAAGTTGACCGGCGAAGAAGTCTTCGAGATCGCGGGCATTCGCGATGCGGTCGAGAAATTTTCTTCCGGCCGCAAAATTACGGTGCGCGTTAAGGGTAGGAAGACGGCGGAATTTCAAGCCGTGGTTCGCATCGACACTCCGCAGGAAGCTCTCTACTACGCCAACGGAGGCATACTCCAGTACGTGCTGCGCCAACTGCTGGCGGGAAAAGCGCAGCCGGAAGCGGTTACGGCTTAGCTCAGCCCTAAAGGGGCTTCTGATTTCGAAGAAATTACGGTATCGCTAAAGCGATACCCTGATACAAACCCTGAGTTTTTCAGCCTTTGCCGAGCTTCGCTCGGCAGGACAGCCGGGGGCGGCTGTCCCGATGTGCGTGCTAATCTCAAATTCCTATGTCCGTCGCAGCCCAATACATCCCTGCTGCTTATAGCCTGACCGCAGTCGGGGTCTGGGGCGCGAGTGATTTCCTGGGCGGTGTTGGTGCACGGCGCGCGAACGCGTTTCTGTTCACGGCCATCGTGCACATCAGCGGCATGGTCGTGGTCGGCACTCTCGCGCTGATGACCCACGCGTCATTTCCGGGAAACGCCAGCCTGGTTTGGTCGCTGATCGCCGGGTCGGTCGGGGGCATAGCTCTGGCCTTGTTCTATCGTTCATTGGCCAGCGGAAATATGGGACTGGTCGCGCCTGTGGCCGCCGTTCTGGGCGCCGCTATTCCCACCATCGTGACCGCCTTCGCCGACGGCTTTCCGGGCTATCGGCACGTACTCGGTTTTATTCTCGCTGGAATAGGCGTCTGGCTCATCTCACGTAGTGAAGCTGGCGTTGGACGTCCCAAAGGCATAGGCATGGCCGTGCTGGCCGGAATCGGCTTCGCTGGTTTTTACCTTTGCATTCACCGGGCTGGCAACGCCTCTGCATTATGGGTCGCCGCCTGCTCGCGGTCCGCTTCCTTGTTGGTCACGGGAGCTATCGTTCTGTTCGGAAGACACCTCCGCGCGGTGCCTATGCCGGTGCTGGCCATTGCTATGTTTGCCGGAATTCTCGACATCACCGGTACCACCGTCTTCATCCGCGCATCTCAAATCGGACGCCTGGACGATGCGGTCGTGCTCAGCTCGCTCTATCCCGCGGTCACCGTTCTGCTCGCTCGTATCTTTCTACACGAGCACTTCAGCCGCGCCCGTACCATCGGGATGGTCGCCGCTCTTGCGGCCGTGCCGATGATCGCGGGATAAAAAGTGGGTAGTTGCTGGTGATCGGTGTTCTTGCTGACCACTATCCACTATCCACTATCCACTGCTACTCTGACGCCGTGCCTTTGCTCGAAGTCCGCAACCTTACCAAGATTTTCGATCTTGCCGAATCTGCCTTTGGCAGCCGCCGCTCGGGCGAAGTCCGCGCCGTGGACGATGTCTCCCTCGACATCCGCGAAGGCGAAACGCTTGGCTTGGTGGGCGAATCCGGCTCCGGCAAAAGCACGCTCGGACGGCTCATTCTTCGCCTCATCGAGCCGACTTCGGGCGCCATCCTTTTCGATGGCATCGATCTGCTGAAAGCGAACGGCTCCGAATTGCGCCGTCTTCGTCGCGACATGCAGATCATCTTCCAGGACCCGTTCGGTTCGCTCGACCCGCGCTTCCGCGTGGAGGACGTGATCGCCGAGCCGCTTATTCTGCATCAGAAGACGCTTCATCAGAAAATCGTTCATCAGAAGATGATCCGCGAAAGCCTCGGCCGCGATGCCCGCCGCCAGCGCGTGCGGGAACTTTTGCATGCCGTGGGAATGGATGAATCCGCCATGCCCCGCTATCCGCACGAGTTTTCCGGTGGCCAGCGCCAGCGCATCGGCATCGCCCGCGCTCTCGCCCTGAGGCCGAAGTTCATCGTCGCCGATGAACCGGTTTCAGCTTTGGATGTCAGCGTCGGCGCCCAGATCGTGAATCTTCTGCAGCAACTCCAGCGCGATTTCGGCCTTACCTACCTCTTCATCTCGCACTCCATGCCGGTGGTTCGCTACCTCTCGACCCGCATTGCGGTGATGTATGGTGGCAAGATCGTCGAGATCGGAAGCACGGAACAGATCACTGCCCAACCTCAGCACGCTTACACGCGCAAACTGCTGGCGGCAACGCCGGAGATGGCGGCGTCGTAGTACTCCATCGATTCCTCTTGTCCTTCCACTGGAAGGAATGCAATTTGCTCCGAATTTCTTGTTTAGCGACCGCACCCATTTACAATTACCCCGCGCTATGCACACCGCAGACGTCGTTCTCATTGGCGGAGGGATTGTCGGCTCCAGCATCGCCTACCACTTGGTCGCGGCCGGCTGCAAAAACGTTCTTGTGATTGAGCGCGAGACCGCGCAGGGCAAGGGATCCACTGGAAAGAGCATGGGCGGTGTGCGCGCTCAGTTCTCGACGCCGGTCAACATCCAGATGTCGCTTTACTCGATCCCGTTCTATGCGAGCTTCGAAGAGCGCCTTGGCTACCCGTGCGACTACCGCCCCCAAGGGTACCTTTTTTGCGCGACCAACGAAAAGCACATGGCCTATCTGCGCGCCAACTACGAAAAGCAGATCGTCATGGGACTGAAAAACGTGCGCCTCGTTGCCGGCGACGAAATCCGCAGCCTGTTCCCGCAACTCCGCGGCGATGACATCGTCGGCGGCAGCTTCTGCTCCACCGACGGCTTTGTCGATCCCTACAGCGCCATGATCGGATTTATGAGTTGGGCAAACGATCGCGGCGCCACGCTCTGGAAGAATGCCAGCGTAACTGGAATCACGCGCAACATCACGGGCAACCATGGGAGCTTCGAAGTCGCGACCACGCGCGACACGGTCTCGACACGCACGGTCGTCAACTGCGCCGGAGCATGGGCGGCTCCGATCGCAAAGATGGCGGGCATCGATCTTCCCGTCGAACCTTTGCGCCGCATGTTGGTTCCGACGGAACCGTTTGACCAATTTCCGCACGCCGCGCCCATGATTATCGACATGTCCAACGGCTTTCACTTCCGGCCCGAGAGCCGCGGATTCCTGCTGGCGTGGAACGATCCGGAAGAAACGCCCGGCTACAAAACTGATTTCGACGCGAGCTTCATCGAGAAGATCCTGACCCGGGCCGCGGATCGCGTGCCTGTCTTCGAGAATGTCGAGGTCAATCCCACGCGAGCCTGGGCCGGCCTCTATGAGATGACGCCGGACCACCACCCAATTCTCGGCGAATCTCCCGAAGTCCCCGGCTTCTTCTTCGCCAATGGCTTCAGCGGGCACGGCGTGATGCACTCGCCTGCGACCGGAAAAATTCTTAGCGATTTGATTCTGACCGGGAAAACAGGCCTGATCGATGCGTCTCTGTTGAATTTTTCGCGCTTCGCGGAGGGGCGGATGATCCACGAGACGGCGGTGCTGTAGGTCGACGACGCGATCATTTATCATGGCGGCGGCAAAGAACCTTAAACACAGGGGTCACAGAGTTGCACCGGGGACACCAGGGAACTCCCCTGTGTTCCTCTGTGACCCCCTGTGGTTAAGGTTTTCGGACCCATGCCCCAGGAACTCAACTACTGGCTCACCACCGTCCAGATGCCCGCGTCTCTGGCGCAGCCATTGCCGGAAAGCGCTGACGTTGCCATCATCGGCGCCGGATTCACCGGACTCTCAGCCGCGCTCTCGCTGGCCAAGCGCGGGGCGAAAGTCGTCGTGCTCGAATCGGAAACCATCGGCTGGGGCGCGAGTTCTCGCAATGGCGGTATGGTGCTCACCGGACTGAAGCTGGGCGTCAACAAACTCATCTCGATGTATGGACGCGAGCTGACCCGCCGCATGTACGCCGCGTCGCTTGAGACCGTCGACGCGGTCGAGCGCATCGTGAAAGAGGAAAGCATCGCCTGCGATTTCGCCCGCACTGGACACCTCGAAGTGGCCTGCAAACAGGCGCATTCCGATGGCTACGCCCGCCAGGTTGAAGTGATTGCCCGCGAATTCAATCACCAGTTGCGCGTTGTGCCTCGCGACCAACTCCGCAGCGAGATCGGTTCCGGCATTTATTTCGGCGGCATGGTCGACGAAATCTCAGCCGGCCTCAATCCTGCGCGCTACGTTGCGGGACTCGGCGCCGCCGCCATGCGTGCGGGCGCCCAGATCTGCGAGCGCACACGGCTGCAGAACATCCAGCGCGAATCGCGTGCCGGCGCGCCTGGTTTGAGGCTTAACAGCTCTCGGGGCGCGGTTTGGGCGCGCAACGTGCTGGTCGGAACCAGCGGCTACACGGGCGCGGCGACTCCCGCGCTGCGGAAGAAAATCATCCCCATCGGATCCTTTATCATCACCACCGAAGTTCTTTCTGAAGCGCTGGCCCGCGAACTGAGCCCGCGCAATCGTCAGATCCACGATTCCAAGAACTATCTTTTCTATTACCGCCTCACCCCCGACAACCGCATGTTGTTCGGAGGCCGCGCCGCTTTTTTCCCGGAGACCGATCAGACCATCCGCAAGAGCGCCGAAATTCTGCGGCTGGGAATGATCGACGTCTATCCGCAACTGCGCGACACCAAAGTCGAATACGTCTGGGGCGGTACGCTCGATTTCTGCTTCGACATCATGCCGCACGCCGGCCAAATCGATGGCGTCCATTTCGCCGTCGGATATGCTGGACACGGCGTTGCCATGGCCACCTATCAAGGGCAAAAGATGGCCGAATGGATCGCGGAAGGGAAGACGGACAACCCTTTCGCGGAGATTGCATTCCCCGGCGCGCCCTTTGGGCTGTACAACGGCAAGCCGTGGTTTCTGCCGTTCGCGGGGGCGTACTACAAGGTTTTAGACTGGGTGTCGTGAGAACAGGTCGCAGGTGTCAGGTCTCAGGAGCAAACCTGAGCCGCCTTCGGTTTTCCTGAGACCTGAGACCTAACACCTGAGACCTTCTTCCAGGAGAACCGCATGTCCATCTTTGGCCTTATCGAATACGCCGACGCCACCCCCGAAGTTCGTGCCATCTATGACGACATTATGGCCACGCGCAAGACGGACTGGATCAACAATTTCTGGAAAGCGATCGCGCACGATCCGGTGATGCTGAAGCGGACTTGGGAAGACATCAAGCAGATCATGGCTCCGGGAGCGCTCGACCCGCTCACCAAAGAACTGCTCTACGTTGCCGTCTCGGTCACGAACCATTGCGAATACTGCATTGCTTCGCATACCGCCTCGGCGATAAACAAAGGCATGACCGACGCTCAGTTCAAAGAATTGATGTCCGTGGTTGGCATGGCGAACGAAACCAATCGCCTGGTCGCGGGATATCAGGTGGAAGTCGACGACCGCTTCAAACCGCAGACTGGCAAATGACGTGCAAGCGACGGGTGTCCTCGCGCAGCCTGTTGATAACGCGCTCCTCACGAAGCTCTATAATCATTCGGCGCGAGTCATTGGACGCGAATCATTGCGCGCTCGAAAGAGGTAAGTCTTGGCCGAGATGACGGTGACTCCGGTTGCGACCCAAGGTTTTTTCCTGGACGGGAAGTGGCGGGAAGAGGGTGACATCGTCGACGTTCGCGCGCCCTACGACGGCGCCCTCATCGCGCATGTCCACCAGGGACGCCGCGAACACGTGGAAGCCGCGATTGCCGCCGCCGTCAAGGCTTTTGGAACCACCCGGCGACTGTCCGCATTCGAACGCCAACGAGTTCTGCGCCAGATTGCGATCGGCATTCACGATCGCAAAGAAGAATTTTCCCGCACGCTTGCGCTGGAAGCGGGCAAGCCAATCAAGAGCGCTCGCAGCGAAGTTGACCGCGCCGTCTTTACGTTCAACATCGCCGCCGAAGAGACGGTTCGCGGCTACGGCGAATATTTGCCGCTGGATTGGCAGCAGTCGACCGCCGGGCGTTGGGGCATCGTCAAACGTTTTCTCCTCGGCCCCATCGCCGGTATCACGCCCTTCAATTTCCCCTTGAACCTGGTCGCCCACAAAGTCGCCCCGGCTATTGCCGCCGGCTGTTCCATGGTGCTCAAGCCCGCGCCCGAGACGCCGCTCACCGCGCTGCTGCTGGCTGAAGTTATCCAGCAAGCGGGATGGCCGGATGGCGGATTCAACGCGGTTTTGCTCGCCAATGGAGATTCAGGTCTGCTGGTCACCGATGAACGCATCAAGCTCACCAGCTTCACGGGCAGCGCCGCCGTCGGCTGGGCCATCAAGAACAACGCGGGAAAGAAAAAAGTCGTTCTCGAACTGGGAGGAAATTCGGGCGTCATCGTCCACAGCGATACCGATCTCGCTTACGCCGCCGACCGCTGTGTCACCGGGGGCTTTGCTTACGCCGGACAGTCCTGCATTTCGGTGCAGCGCATTCTGGTCGAGCACTCCGTCTACGGAAAATTTACCGAGTTGTTCCTGGCGGGAGTCAACAAACTGAAAGTCGGAGATCCGCTCGACGAATCGAGCGACCTCGGCCCCCTCATCCGCGAAAGCGACGCCATCCGCGCTGCCGACTGGGTACAGGAGGCGGTTCGCGGTGGCGCGCGCCTGCTCTGCGGAGGCAACCGCAAAGGCTCGCTGTTCGAGCCCACCGTGCTTACCGGCACTAAGCCCAACATGAAAGTGAATTGCCAGGAAATTTTTGCGCCGGTGGTGACCGTCGAGCCCTACAACGATTTCGCCTCCGCGCTGAAGCAGATCAACAGTTCCGCCTACGGCCTGCAGACCGGACTTTTCACCCGCGATGCCAAACTCATCTTTCAGGCCTACGACGAACTCGAAGTCGGAGGCTTGATCGCCGGCGACGTGCCTACGTTTCGCATCGACCACATGCCCTATGGCGGCACTAAAGATTCCGGACTTGGCCGCGAGGGCTTGCGCGACGCGATTCAGGAAATGACAGAACCAAAATTACTGGTCATGAACCTGCGCTGAGGTTTCGTTTCCGGATTTCTTAGAAACGCGTTAACAAAGCGTTAACGAGAGAACAAGAAGTGCATGCAGATTTTCGCAAGACTCAATTTTCCGGAATGAAATCCAGAATTGGCACAATGAAAAGCTGCGCGACCTATATCATTTCGCCTTTTGACTGTTATACTTTTTTGTTTCAGCAACGTGCGTCACAGCAGTACGTGACGTTAGATACATACGAATGCGGTCAGCCGGGAGCGGCGCAAGCCAATTTCGCAATATTAAAAAACTTCAGAATCAATGCAGATCTTTCCACGCAGCAGCAATGCGATCGCCCGGGCCTCCATGGTCCTGACTGTTTTTGCCGTGGCCGGGCTATTTTGGGCCATGGTGCAGATTGAGCGCTCTCCGTACATCACCTACGCCGGGGTCAGGAAGTCGCAGCCCGTCCCGTTTAGCCACCAGCACCACGTTACCGGGCTTGGCATCGACTGCCGCTACTGTCACACCTCGGTCGAGCAATCGAGCTTCGCCGGCATCCCGCCCACCAAGACCTGCATCAACTGCCATGCGCAGATCTGGACCAACGCGGCTTATCTGGAGCCCGTCCGCGAAAGTTTCCGCACGGGCCGCTCGCTCGAATGGACGCGCGTAAACCAGCTGCCCGACTACGTATATTTCAATCACAGCATCCACGTGAATAAGGGTGTGGGCTGCAATACCTGCCACGGTCCTGTCGACCAGATGCCGCTGATGTATCAGTACGCGTCGCTGCAGATGGAATTCTGTCTTGATTGCCACCGCGCCCCGGAAAAATATCTGCGCCCGCGCGAACAGGTTTTCAACATGCGCTATGAGGAGCCTTCCACGGGCGAGCCCGTGATTGTGAACGGAACGGCATTCTCCGATCAGGAAGCGCTCGGGAACGCTTTGAAGCGGGAATACAAGGTGCGCTCGGTCAACGACATCACCAGTTGCAACACCTGCCATCGCTAGCGACGGATCGGCATCCTAATGATGAAAAGAACCGATGGGAAGAATTAAGAATCGAAGATGAGCATGGACGAGCACAAAACAAAACCGGCCGGAGCTGACGTCTGCCCCAGCAAGCAAAAAAAGCTCGACCTCGGGACCGTGAAGGCGCAGATCGAGGACGCGACCGGTCCCGAGTACTGGCGCAGCCTCGAAGAGTTGGCTGGCAGCGAAGAGTTTCAGGAGATGCTCCACCGCGAGTTCCCCAAAGGCGCTTCCGAGTGGCTCGACGATTTCTCGCGCCGCGGCTTCCTCAAGACCATGGGCGCGTCGCTGGCGCTCGCCGGTTTGACCGGCTGCACGCGGATGCCGATCACCGAGATCGTGCCCTACGTAAGGCAGCCGGAAAACGTCGTTCCCGGCCGCCCCATGTTCTACGCGACCGCGTTTACGCTCGGCGGCTACGCCTCGCCGATTCTGGTTGAAAGCCATCTCTTCCGTCCGACGAAAATTGAAGGCAATCCGCAGCACCCCGCCAGTCTCGGTGGCACTGACGTTTACGCGCAGGCTTCGATTCTTGATCTCTACGATCCCGACCGGGCGCAGAACATCACATATATGGGCGACGTGCGCTCGTGGAATGCCTTCATGGAAGCGGTTCGCGGCCCGATGAATGTGCAGAAGAGCCTGGCGGGCGGCGGCGTTCGCATTTTGACGCAGACCGTTTCCTCGCCCACGCTGACCGCGCAGATTCGCAGTTACCTCGAAGCGAATCCGCAGGCCAAGTGGCATGTGTACGAGCCAATCAACCGCGACAATGTTTATGAAGGCGCGAAGCTGGCGTTCGGCGAGCCGGTCGAGACGCGCTACGACTTGTCGAAAGCCGACGTCATTGTTTCGCTCGATGCCGACTTCCTCTACGCGGGATTCCCTGGCTCGGCACGTTACACGCGCGATTTCGCCGCGCGGCGCAATCCTGACGCGAACATGAACCGGCTGTACGTGGTCGAGAGCACGCCGTCTTCGACGGGAATGAAGGCGGATCATCGGTTGCCGATGTGGGCGTCGGAAATTGAAAACTTTGCCCGCGCCCTGGCGAGCGCTGTCGGCGTGAATGCCGGCGGCAGCGCGAGTGGCGAGGAGCAGAGTTTTGTCTCCGCGCTCGCGAAAGACCTGCAATCGCATAAAGGTTCCAGTGTCGTGATAGTTGGCGATCATCAGCCGCCGGCTGTCCACGCGCTCGCGCACGCCATCAATCAGGCGCTCGGCAACGTCGGCCAGACGGTCCTCTACACCGAACCGGTCGATGCCAATCCCGTAAACCGCAACGAGTCGCTGCATGCGCTCGTCGAAGACATGCGCGCCGGCAAAGTTGACTTGCTGCTGATTCTCGGGGGCAATCCTGCCTACGACGCGCCCGCCGAGCTCGAATTCGCTTCCGCCCTGAAATCGAATGCCGTCAATCTGAAAGTGTTTCTCGGCACGCATCGTAACGAGACTGCCGAACTTTGCCAGTGGCACGTGCCCGAGGCGCATTATCTCGAGTCCTGGAGCGATGCCCGCGCCTACGACGGAACGGTCAGCATCGTTCAGCCGCTGATCGAGCCGCTCTACGGCGGCAAGAGCGCGCACGAAATCATCACCATCCTGGCGGGCCAGTCCGGCATCACTGGACACGATCTCGTCCAGGCCTACTGGCAGAAGCAGCACATCGGCGCTGACTTTGAAGCCTTCTGGCGCAAGTCTCTGCATGACGGCTGGATCGGGGGCACGGCTTTTTCGCCGAAGCAAGCAGCCCTGAAGCCCGCCTACCAAGCTTCGTCCAAACCGGCCGAGGGAATGCTCTACACGTTGCTCGTTCCGCATACCATCGAGCTCAACTTCCGCCGCGACCCCTCCATCTATGACGGACGTTTCGCGAATAACGGCTGGCTGCAGGAACTCCCGAAGCCGCTTACCAAGATGACTTGGGACAACCCCATCATGATCGGTCCCGCGATGGCGGAGCGGTTGAAGCTGAATTTCAAAGACGTCGCCGAGCTCGAATTCAATGGGAAAAAGGTAAAAGGCGCAGTCTGGATCCAGGCCGGTCATCCCGACTACTCCATCACCGTCTTTCTCGGTTACGGGCGCACACGCGCCGGCCGCATCGGTACGGGCACCGGCTTCGACGTTTACCCGCTGCGCACTAGTCAGGCTCCGTGGTTTGCGGGCGGTGCGCAACTTCGCGCTACCGGCGAAACCTACCAGCTCGCCAGCACGCAGGGCTATCAGACGATGGAAACTCCCGTCGGCGAGCGTCCGCTGGTGCAGGAGCGCAGCCTCGAGGAGTACAAGAAGGAGCCGAACTTCGCGAAAGAAGGCGAGCCGCCGCAGGATCTCACGCTCTACAAGCCCTTCGATTATTCGAAGGAAACTTACTCCTGGGGCATGGCGATCGATTTGAACTCCTGCGTCGGATGCAATAACTGCATCGTCGCCTGCCAGTCGGAAAACAACATCGCCGTGGTCGGCAAAGAGCAAACCCTCAAAGGCCGCCACATGCACTGGCTGCGCGTTGACGCTTACTACAACGGCCCGCGCGAAAATCCCAAGGGCTTCTTCCAGCCCGTGCCCTGCATGCAGTGCGAGGATGCGCCTTGCGAACTGGTCTGTCCGGTGCAGGCGACCATTCACAGCAGTGAAGGCCTGAACGACATGGTCTACAACCGCTGCGTCGGAACGCGTTACTGCTCCAATAACTGCCCATACAAAGTGCGGCGGTTTAATTTCCTGCTTTTCCAGGACTGGGAGACTCCGCAGTTCAAGCTCATGCGCAATCCCGACGTGACCGTGCGCAGCCGCGGCGTCATGGAAAAATGCACTTACTGTGTGCAGCGCATCAGCGAGCGCCGCATTGACGCCGAGCGCGCCGACTCCACCATTAAAGAAGGCGATCTGCAGACGGCTTGCCAGCAGTCTTGCCCGGCGAACGCCATCGTCTTCGGCAACCTCAACGATCCGAACAGCCAGGTCAATAAGTGGAAAGCGCAGGCGAGAAACTACTCCCTGCTGGGTGAATTGAATACGCGGCCGCGCACAACGTATCTGGCGGAAGTTCGCAATCCCAACCCTGAGTTAGAAGCCGAGTTAAAAGCATAAGTGGAGCGCATGTAAGGCATGGCTACCAACACACAAATACCCGTGGCAGACAGGCGAGTGCCGGTGATCGCACCGGGCCACACCTTCTCCACCATCACCGAGAAGATCAGCAACATCGTGCTGAGTCGTCCCGTCTCGCTGGGATGGATCTTCGGCTTCCTGATCGTGTTCTCGATGATGAACATGCTGATGATGGCCCTTGGGTATCTGTTTATTAAAGGTACTGGGATCTGGGGCATCAACATCCCAATCGGTTGGGGATTCGCCATCGTCAACTTCGTGTGGTGGATCGGTATCGGCCACGCGGGCACGCTGATTTCGGCGATTCTGTGCCTGCTTCGCCAGACTTGGCGCAACTCCATCAACCGCTTCGCCGAAGCCATGACGCTGTTTGCCGTGGCCTGCGCCGGTATCTTCCCGCTCGCTCACATGGGACGCCCGTGGCTTGGATACTGGCTCTTTCCTTATCCGAATACCATGAATTACTGGCCGAACTTCCGCAGTCCGCTGGTGTGGGACGTGTTCGCGGTTTCGACTTACTTCACCATTTCGCTGGTGTTCTGGTTTGTGGGATTGATTCCCGATCTCGCCAGCTTGCGCGACCGCGCCGAGAGTCCGTTGGTCCAGCGCATTTACGGACTGCTCGCGATGGGATGGCGCGGTTCCGCCCGCCACTGGCACCGTTATGAGACCGCCTACTTACTTCTCGCCGGGCTCGCGACACCGCTGGTGCTCTCCGTTCATACCGTTGTCAGCTTCGATTTCGCCGTCGGCATCGTTCCCGGCTGGCACACCACGATCTTCCCCCCGTACTTTGTCGCGGGCGCCATCTATTCCGGTTTCGCAATGGTGCTTTGTCTTGCGATTCCAATCCGCGCGATCTACGGACTCCAGGACTTCATCACCATGCGGCATCTCGAGAACGCGGCCAAGGTCATGCTTGCCACCGGCCTCATCGTTGCCTACGGCTATGGCATGGAGGCGTTCATGGGTTGGTACAGCGGGAACCAGTTCGATTCGTTCCTGCTCTGGAACAGGTTCCACGGCCCGTATCGGCTGTCGTACATGGCGCTGCTCGCCTGCAACATTTTCATCCCGCAGGTTCTCTGGCTAAAGAAGTTCCGCGTCTCCACCGGCTGGCTCTGGCTCATCTCGTTCATTGTGCTGGTCGGCATGTGGCTGGAGCGCTTCATTATCGTCATAGTCAGTTTGAGCCGCGACTTCCTGACTTCTTCGTGGGGCATGTACTACCCAACCAAGTGGGACTGGATGACTTTCGCCGGCACCATCGGCATGTTCCTGACTGCCATGTGGCTGTTCGTACGCATCCTGCCCATGATCTCCATCTTCGAATTGCGCACCTTGCTGCCGGAGTCGCAGGTGCACGAGGCGGCGGAGGTGAAGCAATGACAACGGGCGATTCTCCCATTTACGGATTGATGGCCGAATTCGATTCGGCCCAGGAACTGGTAGATGCCGCTCACAAAACGCACGAAGCGGGCTACCAGAAGATCGACGCCTACAGCCCGTTCCCCATCGAGGGCCTTGCCGAAGCCATCGGCTTTCACAAAAACCGCGTGCCCCTCGCCGTCCTTATCGGCGGACTTATCGGCGGGATATCGGCATATGCGCTCCAGTATTGGGTGGCAGTGATCACCTATCCGGTCAACATCGGCGGACGCCCATTTCACTCCTGGCCCTCGTTCATCATCGTGACTTTCGAACTGACGATTCTTTTCGCCGGACTTTCCGCCGCTATCGGCATGCTCGCCCTGAACGGCCTCCCCATGCCCTATCACCCGGTGTTCAACGTGCCCGAGTTCGCCAAGGCCTCGGAGAATAAATTCTTCCTGGTCGTGTTTTCGAGCGACCCGAAATATGACGCCGCCCACACGCGCTCGTTTCTCACGGGCCTCGCCCCACGCATGATCGCGGAGGTGCCAAGCTAGCCATGGGTGCCACGCGTAACCTCCGAAGATTTCTGCCCGCGCTTCTGGCGCTGATCGCCGTAACCGCCGGATGCCGCCTCGACATGCACGAGCAGCCGTATTACCGGCCCCTGGCGAAGAGCGATTTCTTCCCTGACGATCGCTCTGCCCGCTTGCCGGTCGAGGGCACGGTGGCACAATGCGATCCCCGCGAAGACGCCAAATTCTGCGAAGACACCTACTTTCACACCGGAAAAATCGGCAACGCTCCCGGCGACTATCTGCCCTTCCCGGTGACTGCCGAAGTTCTTGCCCGCGGGCGCGAGCGTTTCAACATCAACTGCACGCCGTGTCACGGACGCGTCGGCGACGGCAATGGCTTTATCCCGTCGCGCGGCTTCCGCCATCCGCCGTCATATCACATCGATCGTCTGCGCAAAGTGCCGATCGGGTACTTCTTTGACGTCATGACCAACGGTTTCGGCGTTATGCCCGAATATGGCACGCAGGTTGCGCCGCGCGATCGCTGGTGCATCGCCGCCTACATCCGCGCACTGCAGCTGAGCCAGAATGCAAATTCGGCCGACATTCCTGCTGGACAACAAGTTCCGTCACCTGCGCCTCAGTTCCGCGACATCGGCAACGGAGCCACGCTACCGCAGGTCGCGACGCCCACCACCGAAACAAATGGGGAGCCCAAATGACCACGGCCACCATGAATAAGTCGGACCTGATGGCCCCGCCCGTGGCCCAGACCATGCAGCAGCGGTCGCTCGTCATTGGCGCGATCGCTGCCATTGTTTCCGTCGCCGGCGCTTTCCTTGCTCCCGGCAGTTTTTATTCCGCCTACCTCACCGGCTTCATGTTCTGGCTTGGCCTTTCGCTTGGATGCATGGCCATCCTGATGCTTTACCACCTGGTCGGCGGCGCATGGGGCACCGTGATTCGCCGCATCCTGGAGTCGGGCATGATGACGCTGCCCCTCATGTTCGTGTTGTTTATCCCGATTCTGCTGAACCTGCCCAAACTGTATTTCTGGGCCCGGCCCGATGGACGGACGGATCCCAAGATCGCGGAAATCGCGCACAGCTATCTCAACTTCAACGGCATCCTGCTGCGCTACATTCTCCACTTCGCCATCTGGTTCGGGATGGCGTACTTCCTGAATCGCTGGTCCACCGAGCAGGACTCGATTGCGGACCAAAGCACGCTGCGCTTCCGCGCTTTAAGTTCCATTGGACTCGTCATCTACTCGCTCACGATTTCCTTCGCTGTGATCGACTGGGTGATGTCGCTGCAAGCGCGCTGGATCTCGACCATCTACGGCCTGCTCTTCGTCGCGGGCGAAGCGCTCTCCGCCTTCTGTTTCTGCGTGGTCATCGAGAGCATCCTGGGCAAGCGCAAGCCGATGTCCGAGTACCTCACCGATACCGAAGTCCACGACCACGGCAAGTTCATGCTCACCTTCGTTATGGTCTGGGCTTATTTCAATTTCTCGCAGTGGCTCATCATCTGGGCCGGCAACCTGCCCGAAGAAATTCCGTGGTACGTGCGCCGCCTGAATGGCGGATGGGGAGAGGTCGGCTTGTTCCTGGTGGTGTTCCACTTCGCCGTGCCTTTTGCGCTTTTGCTCTCGCGCCAGTTGAAGCGCAAGGCGCGCGCGCTGGTCTGGCTCGCTTCCTGGCTCATATTCATGCGCATCGTCGATATTTTTTGGCATGTCGAGCCGGCGCTGCATCCTACGTTTCACCTCAGTTGGCTGCATTTCACGATCATCGCCGGTATCGGCGGTCTTTGGATGGCATACTTCTTCCACAACCTGAGATCGCGTCCGCTGCTCGCCGTCAACGCGCCGCAGACGCTGAGACTTTTGGAGCCGTCGCATGAGTGACGATATGATGAACCACGGCCAGTCCGGCCCCGAACCCGGTTTCGAACGCGAAGACTTGGGCACGCGCGGGGCCTTCGCCTTCATGATCGGCCTCGCGGTCGTTGGCGTAGCCGTTTATTTCATCATCATCGGCATGTACTCGTTCCTTGATAAATACGAGCGCTCCCAGATGACCACCGCCAGTCCGTTGGTTACTTCCAAGGGTGCGATGTCGCGTGTGGTCACGCAGGAGGACATGGATAAAGCGTTCAAGGAAAATGGCGCTCCCATGCTCGAACGCAACGAGGGCAGCGACCTTCGCAAGGATTTGGTAAATCAGGAGAACCAACTCAACAGCTACGGCTGGGTCGACGAAAAAACTGGCGTGGCGCACGTTCCGATCGAGCGCGCCATGGAGTTGACCGTCCAGCGCGGATTGCCCGTGTGTCCGCAAGGCTGCACGGACGCAAACACAACGACGGCAAGCAAAGTGCCCGCCCAGAAGTCGGCGACACCGAAGCAGTAGAAACTTTTGGGGCTTCAGTCCCCGCAACCGCTCCGGCCGGACAGCCGGAAAAGGAAGAAGCAGTGCGTAGTAAAAGCAGTTTCGCCAACTCGATCACCGCCGCAGCTTTCCTGCTCATGCTCTCGGTCGCTCCGCTGTTTGCGCAGGGCGCGCGCGGTCCTATGATGGGCGGCGGCATCATGAGTCCGCCCGTCAACCAGCGTCCCCCTGGGCTGGAATTCGTCGGCATCGAGCAACATCTCAACGCCGAAGTTCCCGTCGATCTCGAATTCCGCGACGAACTCGGCAATCCGGTCAAACTCGCCGACTACTTCGGCCACGGACGCCCCGTCATCCTGAACTTGGGTTACTACCAATGCCCCATGCTGTGCAGCGAACTGTTGCAAGGGCTGGTTGGTTCGATGAAGGCGCTGACCTTCAATCTCGGCAAAGATTTTGACGTCCTCACCGTGAGCTTCGACCCGCGCGAAACCACGGAAATGGCCGCCGAAAAAAAGCGAGATATGATGAAGCGCTACGGTCGCGCGGACGCCGATAAAGGCTGGCACTTCCTCACCGGCAAGGCTGACCAGATCAATGCGCTCACCAAATCGGTCGGCTTCCAATATCAGTTCGATCCGAAAACCGAGCAGTACGCCCACGCCGCCGCCATCGTTATGCTGACGCCCGACCACCACATTTCGGGATACTTTTATGGAGTCGAGTTCTCTCCCAAGGATCTGCGCCTCGGACTGGTGCAGGCCTCGCAAAACCGGATTGGGAACATCGGCGACCAGGTGCTCCTCTACTGCTATCACTACGATCCCAGGACCGGAAAATACGGCGCCGTCGTCAGCAACATCCTGAAGCTGACGGCGCTGGCTACCATGCTGATCCTGGGAACATTTATGTTCGTCATGTTCCGTGCCGATCGCAGCGCGGCCCACGGCGAATCGGGGCGAGTTAAGTAATTATGTTGAAATTTCTACCTTTGTGGCCCGATCAAGCCTCGACCATGGCAAGCCAGGTGGATGCGCTCTACATCTATCTGCTCCTGGTCTCTGGCGTGATGACCGCGCTCATCTATGTCACCGTCACGGTGCTGGCGATCAAGTATCGTCGCGCACCCGGCCGCGAAGCCCAACAGATCGAAGGCTCCACGGTCCTCGAAATCACCTGGTCGATCATCCCGCTCTTTGTGATGATGACCTTCTTCATCTGGGGCGCAGTCATATATTTCCAGGAGCGCACTCCTCCCGCCGACTCCACCGAAGTCTATGTCGTCGCCAAGCAATGGATGTGGAAGATCGAGCACATGGAGGGGCAGCGCGAGATCAACGAGCTCCATGTCCCCACCGGCCGGAACATCAAGCTCATCATGACCTCACAGGACGTGATTCACAGCTTCTTCGTCCCCGCATTCCGCATCAAGCAGGACGTGCTCCCCGGCCGCTACACCACCGCCTGGTTCAATGCCACCAAACCCGGCCGCTATCATTTGTTCTGCGCCGAATATTGCGGAACCCAACACTCCGGAATGGGTGGCGACATCGTCGTCATGGAGCCCCAGGATTACGCGCAGTGGATGGCGGGCGGTCCGTCTGCGCCCTTGCAGGAAACCGGCAAGCAGTTATTCACTACGCTCGGATGCGCCACCTGCCATCGTTTCGACGTCCAAGGGCGCGGCCCCAATCTGATCGGTGTCTACAACAAACCGGTTCTGCTCGAAGACGGACGCACGGTGACTGCCGATGAGAACTATGTTCGTGAGTCTATCCTCGATCCCACCGCAAAGATCGTGAACGGTTTCAAACCGGTGATGCCCACCTTCCAGGGCATCGTTAGCGAAGAGCAGTTGAACGCGCTGGTGGCCTACGTCAAATCGTTAAGCCAGCCACCCCCGGGAACCGCTGGGCTGCAGAGCCAGCCCGCCACTTCCCCGGCACAACCCCAGAAGATGCAGGTGCAATAGTCATGGCGAGCATAGGAATCCCGGCGAATCAGGCTCCGGCTCCGACTCCGAAGCTGAACTATCTCAACAACGGGCACAGCATCAAGTCTTGGCTGTTGACCACCGACCACAAGCGGATCGCGCTTCTCTATCTGATCTCGGTTACGGTTTTCTTCTTTCTCGGTGGCTTCTTTGCCATGCTCATTCGGCTCGAGTTGCTCACTCCGCAGGGCGACCTCATGCAGGCCGACACCTATAACAAGGTGTTCACCATGCATGGCATGATCATGGTGTTTTTCTTTCTGATCCCGGTGGTGCCTGCGGTGCTGGGCAACTTCCTGGTGCCCCTTATGATTGGCGCGAAGGATCTCGCGTTCCCGCGCATCAACCTGCTGAGCTGGTATCTTTACATCATCGGCGGCACGATCTTCCTGCACTGCATGCTGACTGGCGGCGTCGACACCGGCTGGACGTTCTATACCCCATACAGCACGGTCGGCACCAACACGAACATCGTTGAGGCGGGGCTCGCGATCTTCCTCGCGGGCTTCTCGTCCATCTTTACCGGACTCAATTTCATCGTCACCATTCACCGCATGCGCGCGCCCGGCCTCACCTGGGACCGGCTGCCGCTCTTCATCTGGGCCAACTACGCCACCAGCCTGGTCATGATTCTCGGCACGCCGGTGATCGCCATCACTATCGTGCTGGTGGCCGTCGAGCGCCTCTTCCACCTTGGCATCTTCGATCCCAGCCTCGGCGGAGACCCGCTCCTGTTCCAGCATCTGTTCTGGTTCTACTCGCATCCCGCCGTCTACATCATGATCCTGCCTTCGATGGGCGTGATTAGCGAGCTCATTGCCTGCTTTGCGCGCAAGCGCGTGTTCGGCTACAAGTTTGTCGCGCTGTCGAGCATCGCCATCGCCGTCTTCGGATTCCTGGTGTGGGCACATCACATGTTCGTCGCCGGCATCTCGCTCTATGCCGCGATGATCTTTTCCTTCCTGAGCTTCTCCGTGGGCGTGCCTTCCGCCGTCAAAGTCTTCAATTGGACAGCCACTCTCTACAAGGGTTCCATTTCCTACGCCACTCCGATGCTCTATGCCTTTGGCTTTATCGGGCTGTTCACTATGGGCGGATTAACCGGCCTCATGCTGGCGACCATCGGCATTGATGTTCACGTCACCGACACTTACTTCGTTGTCGCTCACTTCCACTACGTCATGGTCGGCGGCGTGCTCATGGGGTATCTCGGAGGACTGCATTTCTGGTGGCCGAAGATGACCGGCCGCATGTATCCGGAAGCCTGGGCCAAGCTGTCGGCGTTGCTGGTGTTCGTCGGTTTCAACCTGACGTTCTTCCCGCAGTTCATTCTCGGCTACGTCGGCATGCCCCGCCGCTACTGGCAGTATCCGCCGGAGTTCCAGGCGCTGAACGTGCTCTCGACGGCCGGCGCCAGCATCCTCGCCGTTGGCTATCTGCTGCCGATGATCTATTTCGTCTGGTCGCTGCGCTACGGGAAGATCGCCGACGCGAATCCCTGGGCCGCGGCTGGCTTGGAGTGGAAGACTACGTCGCCGCCGCCCACCTTTAATTTTGACGAGACGCCCGTCGTCACCTGGGAAGCTTACAACTACGACGAGATCCCACCCTGGGAACGGAGGGCTCCCGTTGCACGATAGCCAAGCGACCACGAGCCCAGCGACGACGATGGAACACGATGCTCACAATCCGGCGCTGCTCCACCACTTCGCCGACGCCCAGCAACAGAAGAACGCCGCCTCGCTTGGCATGTGGCTGTTCCTGGTGACTGAAATCATGTTCTTCGGCGGCATGTTCTGCGCCTATCTCGTATACCGCCTCGCCCACTTCAACGCTTTCGCGGCCGGAAGCCAGCAGCTCAGCATCTTGCTCGGAGCCACGAATACCGCCGTCTTGATCATCAGTTCGGTTACGGTTGTGTTGGCGGTGAAAGCGGCGGAGGCTGGCCGCCCCAAAGTGCTTGTCGGCTACCTCGTCGTTACCGTACTGCTCGGCATGACCTTCCTGGCGGTCAAGGGTTTCGAGTACCGCGAAAAATTCGAGAAGCACCACGTACCCGGCTCCACGTTCAAGTTCACGAACACCTTCGACGACAACGGCAAGCAAATCCAGGTCAACCCGAAGGAAGCCGAGCTCTTTTTCTCCCTCTATTTCGTCATGACCGGCATGCATGCCCTGCACATGATCATTGGCTGCGGCCTTTTTAGCGTGCTGGCTGTCTTGGCATGGAAAGGACATTACACGCCCGGCTACTTCACGCCCATAGAAAACGCCGGCTTATACTGGCACTTGGTCGATATCATCTGGATTTATCTGTTCCCGTTGTTGTACCTGATTAGCAGGCACTCCTGACGCCGGTTGCCGGGAAATGCCGTGGAAGGCAGCCCCTAAAGGGGCATCTGATTTCGAAGGACTATGTCATCGCTAAAGCGATGCCCTGATACGAAGCCCGAGTTTTTCGGGGTATTGCTAGAGAACGAATCTGATGGCTGAGAACGGATAGCTGAGAACTAACCATGGCGGAACACGAAGAACACACTAGTCATTCGCAAGGATTTTACATAGCCATTGGCATCGGCCTGCTTGTCGGGACGGCTACAACGGTCGGCGCCGCCTTCGTGAACCTCGGTCCTTTCAATCCGATCATCGCGCTGCTCATCGCCACGATCAAAGCCACGGTCGTCGTGCTCTTCTTCATGCACGTCAAAGGCGCGAGCGAAAAGCTGACCGGCGCCATAGTCGTCTCCGGCTTCTTCTTTCTCGCCATTCTGCTATCCCTATCCCTGGCGGATTACCTCACTCGATCCTGGCGGTAATCGCATCTTGTGTGGCGCTTTCCCCTGTGGACCCCTGCGTCCTCTGTGGTTGAAAAAATCTCTACCACAGGGGTCGCAGAGGGCCACAGGGGAAGGTCGGCGCCACACCAAGATGCAATCCCCTTGCGCCCGACGCCCGTATCCTCGAAGATGTTCTGTAACCTATGCCGCAAAACATCGCCACACCTCCGGCCCATTCCGCGCAACTCGATGCCTCCGCGCTCGAAGCTGCCCTCCGCCGCCACCTTCGCGGAGAGGTCCGCTTCGACTCGGGCAGCCGCGCTCTCTACGCAACCGACGGCTCCAATTACCGCCAAGTCCCTATCGGCGTCGTAGTCCCTCGCGACAAAGAAGACGTTCTTGCCACCGTTGCCCTCTGCCGCGACCACCGTGCTCCGCTGCTTGCACGCGGCGGAGGCACCTCACTCGCCGGACAATGTTGTAACGCCGCCGTCATCCTCGACTTTTCGAAGTACATGGCGAGCATCCTCGAAATCGATCCGGCGCGCCGCATCGCGCGCGTCGAGCCCGGGGTCGTCCTCGATCGCCTCCGCACTGAAGCCGAGAAGCACCACCTCACCTTCGCGCCCGATCCCGCTACCCACGACCGCTGCACGCTCGGAGGCATGATCGGCAACAACTCCTGCGGCGTGCACTCGATCATGGCCGGCAAGACGGACGACAACATCGAGTCGCTTGAGGTCCTCACCTACGGCGGGCAGCGCATGCACGTCGGCGCGACCAGCGCAGACGACTTCGACCGCTTTATTCGTGAAGGCGGCCGCCGCGCCGAAATCTACGCTGGCCTCAAGTCGCTCGCCGACCGCTACGGCGAGCAGGTCCGCCGCCAGTTTCCCAACATTCCGCGCCGCGTTTCCGGATACAACCTCAACCACCTGCTCCCCGAAAGCGGCTTTCACGTGGCGCGCGCGCTCGTCGGTTCCGAGGGCACTTGCGTCACAATTCTCGAAGCCACTTGCCGTCTGGTCGAGAGTCCGCCGGCGCGTGTGCTGCTCGTCGTCGGATGGCCCGACGTTTATATCTGCGCCGACCACGTCCCGCAAATCATGGAGCATCGCCCCATCGGCCTCGAAGGCTTCGACGACATCATGGTCAACGCGAGCCGCCGCAAAGGCGTGAACCTCGATGCCCTTGAGCTGCTGCCCGAAGGCGGTGGCTGGCTGATGGTCGAGTTCGGCGCAGACACCGCCGAGGAAGCGGAATCGCAGGCGCGCAATCTGATGGAGACGCTGGATCGCTCCGCGGTTCCGCCCAATCTGCGCTTGTTCACCGACCCGCGCCAGATGCGCCGCATCTGGGATGTCCGCGAGTCCAGCCTGGGCGTGACCGCGCACGTCCCCGGCGAACCGATTCGTTGGGAAGGCTTCGAGGATTCCGCCGTAGCGCCCGACAAACTTGGGGCCTACCTCCGCGACCTGCGCCGGCTGATGCAAGACCATCACTACGACGGCTCGTTCTATGGACACTTCGGCCACGCCTGCGTGCACACCCGCATGGACTACGATCTCGAATCCACCGAAGGCGTGCTCAAGTTCCGCCAGTTCATGGAAGAGGCCGCCGACCTCGTCGTCCGCTACGGTGGCTCGATCTCCGGCGAACACGGAGACGGCCAGGCCCGCGGCGAGCTTCTGCCTAAAATGTTTGGCCCTGAACTCATGCAGGCCTTTCGCGAGTTCAAGTCGCTGTGGGATCCCGATTGGAAGATGAACCCGGGCAAGCTCATCGAGCCCTATCGCCTCGACGAAAATCTCCGCCTCGGTGCTGGCTATGATCCCTGGCAGCCCGAGACGAATTTCAAATTTCCCGACGACCACGGCAGCCTGGCGGCCGCCACGCTGCGCTGCGTTGGAGTCGGCAAGTGCCGCCGCGATGCAGGCGGAGTCATGTGTCCCAGCTTCCGCGTCACGCGCGACGAAGAGTACTCCACCCGCGGCCGTGCCCACCTGCTCTGGGAGATGACGAAAGGCGATGTCATCAAAGACGGCTGGCAGAACGAAGCCGTGAAAGAATCGCTCGACCTCTGCCTCGCCTGTAAGGGCTGCAAAAGCGATTGCCCTGTCGGCGTCGATGTGGCGACCTACAAATCGGAATTCCTGTCGCACTACTACGAAACCAATCGCCGTCCGCTGAAGGAGTTGGCGCTCTCGAATATCGATCTGTGGCTCAGAGCCGCTTCGCACGCGCCGGGGCTGGTGAATCTTACGACTCAACTCCCCGGTCTGCGCGACCTCGCGAAGTTCGCCGCCAGAATCCCCGCCCAGCGCCGCATTCCGGCCTTAGCCCCGCAGACGTTCAAACAATGGTGGGAGCGCAGGTGGAGCGACGGGCGTCCTCGCCCGTCCGGCGGAATGCTGCATGAAGCCAACCCCGTCCTCCTCTGGGCCGACACTTTCAACAACCACTTCCTCCCCGCGACCGCCAAAGCTGCCGTCGAAGTCCTCGAAGCCGCCGGGTTCGATGTCACCGTCCCGCGCACCCACCTCTGCTGCGGCCGCCCGCTCTACGACGTCGGCATGCTCGACCGTGCCAAGAGCCTGCTCCTCCAGATCATGGACGAGCTTCTCCCCGAAATCGAAGCCGCAACGCCCATCGTCGTCCTCGAACCGAGCTGTGCCACCGTCTTCCGCGATGAGCTCACGAATCTTTTCCCCAAAGACGAACGCGCGCAGGCCCTGTCGAAACAAGTTTTCCTGCTCAGTGAATTTCTTGAGCAGCGCGCAAATAACGACGCCTTCCCGCTTCCCAAACTCCGGCGCCGGGCGCTCGTCCACGGGCATTGCCATCACAAGGCGATCATGAAGATGACGGCTGAGGAAGCTGTGCTGCAACGCATCGGCGTCGATTTCACCGCGCCCGCCCCCGGATGCTGCGGCATGGCGGGAGCGTTCGGCTTCGAAAAAGAAAAATACGAGATTTCGAAAGCCATCGGTGAACTCGAACTGCTGCCCGCCGTCCGCCAGGCTCCGACCGACTGGCTCATCGTCGCCGACGGCTTTAGTTGCCGCGAGCAGATTGCCCAGGAAACTGACCGCCACGCCCTCCACCTCGCCGAAGTTCTCCAGATGGCTCTGCGCGAAGCCACCGAAACGCCCGAAGGCTTCCCGATGTTCGACCCCGCGCCGCAGCACTATCCTGAAGACGCCTGGGTGCGGCCACACCAGGCCGCCATCGAGAAATCCATGAAGCGCACCGGACTGGCGGTGGCTGCGATCGCTGCCGGAGCCGCGTTGCTGTTGACTCTGGCCAGAAAGCGCTAAGTTCGTGTGGGGACGGGCGACCTCGCCCGTCCAGTCCATGGACGCTGCCGAGCTTCGCTCGGCTGGACGGGCGAGGTCGCCCGTCCCCACACAATCTATTGATAAATATAGGCTTACATGCCCACTGCCCATCCTGCCCCGTTTCTGGGACAATAGACATAGACAGTAGGCCTCCCTATGGAAACCGCAAACCCAACCGTCCTAGCCCCAGCCCCAACGCCAGCCCCGTCCGCAGTCACCGTCATTGCCCAGAACAAAACGCTGCAAGGATCGGTGCTGGTGCTGATCCAGTTCGACGTTTGCGAAGAGATCAACCTCGACGGCCTGCGCGACATCTTTGGAGCCCGCCGGCAGGAGGCCAGCTTCAAGCACCCTGCCCCCGGATACGTCCGCTTCCAACGTCCCCCGATCGTCGAACCGGTCGAACCGCTGATCCTCGAAAGCGGCGAACGCCTCGACGTCCAGATCAAGTACTACGACTACGGGGTTCTGAGCGTGGTCTTCGAGTTGCCCTTTTCCGGCGACTGGGACATGCTCGTCCGCCTCGCCAGCCGCTGGGTTTGGGACACCGACTTCACCAGCTTCGCCCAGAAAATCGTCAAACAGAAAATCGAGCGCGCCCGCCCCGCGCTGGTCAAGCTTTACGATAGCTGGCTGCATGAAGATTATTTCGTTTTCCACGTGCGCGACATCGCCGGCAATCCGTCGGCGGCAGAGCTGCTCTCGGCCCAGGGTGGACGCATCGCGCAGATCGTGCGCGGCGAAAACGTTCCTCTCTCCGACGGTGAGCAGCAGGAAATCATGCAGTCGAAAATCTCGTACTACCCCAACGACCTGGCCGTGATCAGTTGGAACGGGGCGTTCCTCTACGACTCTGCGAGCGGTGCGGAAACCGTCATCCAACTGCTCGAGTACGCCAACTCGCAGCTCCTCGAATTCCGCCACTACGACGAACTGCTGACGCGCGAACTGCAAAGCGTCTACGATTTCATGGACCAAGGCTCGATGGGCATCCTCGCCCGCTGGCGCACCGCCAAACGCGCCAGCCGCCTTCACACCGTCCTGCTCGATGTCGACGAACTTACCGAGCGCGCCGACAACGCGATCAAGTTCCTGAGCGACATGTTCTCGGCGCGCCTCTACAAAGTCGCCGCATCCAAGATCGGCGTGAGTGATTACAAGAACCTGGTCAACCAGAAAGTCCACACCGCCGAAGAGCTCTACCGCTTCATGGTCGACCAGTTCCACCAGAGCCGGGCGTTTGTGCTGGAGTTGATGGTGGTGATTATTCTGATCATTGATTTGATCTGGCTGTTTAAGGGATCGACGCCGATCTAGAAGCAGGTCTCAGTCAAAATCGAACTGCTTCGCGCCGCGTGAGGTTCCCGCTCTGTCTCAATCCTTGCCGTTTACTACAAGGGTCATAGTCACTTAGGATGGGGGTACCCCCCTCCCCCCGGTCTATGGAATCATAGATTTAGCGGTAAAAACTCTCCAAATCTTTGGTTCGAAAGGACTTATATGGAAAATATTCCGGAATAAGGACTTAGGTTGTCAAAGAGCGCTGAAGATCGCTTTGGGGCAGCTTCGAGGTCCGCCTTGGGAGACGGGCTCACCTCCTCACTGCCCCAATCAGATCTCTATTATCGCGCAGGGTGGGTTGGAAGTCTGTGATGGTGGACACAGATGGTTAGTGATGAAAAGGTCAGGCGTCAGATTGCAGGGCTGAGGATCCCACCGGGCCGTCTGGGGCCGACCGATCTGGGCACGAGACATGCAGTTACTATGCGTGCGAATCAAGGCAGGTCAGGGGGATCGAACGGAATGCCACTGGGCGAACTTCACGCCGGAGATCGATAAAGCTCGGCGAGTCCTACCGCCCACCGTAAAAGGCCAAATACGAGCCATCGCCGACGCAGTCTCCTTACCTTTTAACGCTCTCGACGCGAAGATCGATGAAGGATTGGGCATCGTTGGGAAGAATTGGGCTGCGCTGATTCCGTACTTGCTAGAGATGAACAGACGGCTTTCGGCCCCGGCATGCGCACCGATCTACGCAAGGAGGCCTCTGGTGTTGACGGGCTGAGGTGCATGCTGTAGAGTTTCACAGATTCCCAACCATCGGTTAGGAATTCGCTAAGTGCGATATTCGCCACGAAATAAAGGAGAAGAATTCCATGTATGAGGAGAAGCATTCCATGAAGAGTTGGTGCAAATACGCGGGAGCGCTGGCCGTCCTTTCGCTCGTGGGGCTCGCGCTTCTGTACTCGGGAGCGGCTGTAGGAGCGGCTGCCGGCGGCGAGATCACCGGCACCATTAAGCTGGACGGGAAACCCGCAAAGCAGCGGCCCATCGATATGTCGAAAGATCCGCAGTGCGCCCAGCAACACAAGGGCAACCCGGCCAAGACGGAGACGGTGGTTGTAGGTCCATACGGAGGACTGCAGTACGCGGTGGTTTCCATTACCGAAGGTCTTCCCGAGGGTGCCGCTAATGCAGTGCCTTCACAGCCTGTGACCTTTGACCAAAAGGGCTGCATGTATCAGCCGCACGTCGTCGCAATGGACGTAGGTCAGCAACTGAAAGTGACAACCAGCGATCCCACTAAACACAACATCCACGCCCTGCCGGCGGCTGGCACCGGCAATATAGAGTGGAACATTACTCAAATTCCCGGGTCGACTCCGGTAGAGACAACGTGGAAAGCACCGGAAGTCATCCAGGTCAAGTGCTGGATTCACCCGTGGATGCATGGCTACATGGTGGTGGTGAAGGGGCCCTACGCGGTCAGCGATGACAAAGGCTCCTACACCATCGACAACGTACCGCCAGGGGACTACACCTTGACCGCTTGGCAGGAGACCTACGGAACGCAAACGCAAAAAGTGACTGTGGCATCCGGCAAGTCAGCTACGGCCGACTTTACGTTTAAGGCAAGTAAACAGTAGCGCGCAAAGGGCGGCGCCGCACCATCTGACGCCGCCTTTCGACAGCTACAAGGCCGGTGGACGGCCAAGAATGTCCGCGGATCATCTCGGACAATGGGCCGCAGTTCATCGCCCGCGACTTCAAGGAGTTCATTCGGATCTCCGGCATGACGCACGTGCGAACCTCCGATACGGGCAGCGCGCGAGCTTACCCCTCTCGCGCTGTTCACCGAACAGAGGAAGTCATCGGGCGATAGACCCCAAATGCCTTGAAAATCCCCGCCGCGAAGGGGCGGAATCTTACACTAGCGGAATCTTACACTAACGGAGAACGCCGCTTCTCCATTTCACGCTGAGCCAGGACAGAACCACCTCACACCACAAAATAGTTAGCCGCCGGATGATGCACCACAATCGCCGACGTGCTCTTCGCCGGACCACAAGAACTTGCGGCAATTCTAAACGCAAAAATGCCCGGGATTCTTTCGAATCTCGGGCACTTGTTGTCGCTAAGCGTCTTACCCTAGACAGCGGTAACGTTCTCCGCTTGCCAGCCTTTTGGGCCTTTCGTCACGTCGAACTGCACGGTTTGGCCTTCTTGCAGGCTCTTGAAGCCGCCCGCTTGAATAGCGGAGAAATGCACGAAAACGTCTTCGCCATTTTGACGGCTGATGAAACCATAGCCTTTGGCGTCGTTAAACCACTTCACTGTTCCTTGTTCTGCCATTGATGTT
>Ga0208937_1000254_pt1 | contig 48436 bp, 47 predicted proteins | sample June2015DPH_11_5_FD_184705 | JGI IMG/M metagenome (GOLD analysis project Ga0208937, IMG submission 184705) | Peatland microbial communities from SPRUCE experiment site at the Marcell Experimental Forest, Minnesota, USA - June2015DPH_11_40... | ecosystem: Environmental > Terrestrial > Soil >...
GGCGCTGCATGTACTTGCCTACAATCTGACCCGCGTCATGAACATTATGGGTGTCCAACCGCTCATGGCGGCGATGAGGGCATAGTTCGCCGCTAATCTGCGGCCTTCCGCTTTGTTGGAACTGCCCCGGTCGGCCGGGATCCCAGCAGAAGCGCTTCCAGACAAAAAAAGCGCCAAACTCGGCAAAATGACCGAACGCGCCTACCTCGCGAAGGTCCGCTATCCATCAACGCTTCTGCGAAGCGTTCTCGCACAACCAAGACCCGGAGCTGCCGTTCGATGATCAAATTTGCTGCGCTGCGGGGTGGTCTTCCAATGACCCCTCAAACGGCCCCCGCGACGTGGAAGCGGAAGCTGTCCCCCGCTACCGGAGGGGTAGGATATCCAGAGCCTTAAGACCGCTCCGGTTGACCTAGCAATTTTTACTTCCGCGACATAGCAGAAAGGGCTAAAACTCTTTACACCCTTCGTCGCTCCCTCAGCCAATTGATTGAGTCGGGGAATGAAGCGATGTCGCCCCATGAACAAAATCGCCGACTAGACAAGAAAATGCTCTCTCCAGCTCACATCGTCTTTGTGCAGGAGGAGTTGCACATGTGGATAGGACGAATTGACATTCCTGATAGCAGGCTAGTCGATATCCTTCACCCTGATCGGCCGATGACGAGAAAAGAATTTGTCTGCGTAATTGCTGAGGACCAAAATAATGGAACATGCGAGCTAAGTCGGCAGGCGGGTACTGGCGCGAAGCGCTTGCTCACCCATCATCGCGATATTCTCGAGGCACAAGCTGTTGCTAGCAGGTGGGTGGCTGGTCGCTTTGGCCGAGCTTTAGGGACTGGAGACCATTGGCGACCAGTGTGGTGGCAAGAGTGAGAAACGAGCGCTCGAAGATCACAGGGAGGCTTTCGGATAAGCGAGGGAATTGCAGTCTCTTCATCAAACTGTGACGCTCGCTTTCCAAGGCGAGCGCTTCCGTTCGTTAGGGGGTGAGGCAATGCGTGGCGCGAAACCAGAGCGTGGCCCGCTTGGCGTTCTTATATTTATCGTCGCCGTAGGCTCAACTGCTTTTACCGGCCTATACCACAGTGTCGGCGGTGTCGGGCTGACATTGATACTTCTGGCGATTGTCGGGTCGTTGATGGCAGCAGTGATCTTAGTACTCAGATTTAGGCGAGCCCGAGCCGAAGCCGCCGCCGCTGAGGGCATCCAGCGCCGAATGGCTCTGGCTCAGAAATATGGAGCTGAGAAAGCGGACGATATCATAGCTGGGAAGATTTGGTGCGGAATGTCAGCCGATCAGCTGCGCGAATCGTGGGGTCAGCCCGAAGAAATAGAAACGGACACGTATAAGGGACGAATGAAGGAGACGTGGAAATATCGACAGTTCGGAAAGAACCGTTTTGAGGATCGGGTGCAATTGGACAATCAAAAGGTCGTTGGTTGGAAGGGGAAAGGGAATGTCGAACTTGACGAAAGCGATTTGGACGAAACCGAGACGCAGAAAGAGGAACTCCATTTTCACGAGCGGGATGGGCGCTTGCCAAAGGGGCAATCTCAGGCCAACGATGAAGCTCAATCAACTTTCGAGGTTGGTGATCGGGTGATAGGTCAATGGACAGACGGTGCTTGGTATCCAGGGACGATTGCTGGTCTCAAGGGCGGCCGATACGATGTTGATTTTGACGACGGAGACAAGAAAATGTTGTCGGCAAAAAAGCTAAAATTACTAGAGCCGGAAGATTTGCGTGCTAGCCAACATAAGCTGCCACGATCAAAATGATAGCTACAATGACGAAAAAGTAAAACAGCAAGCTGTACCATATTTGAATGATCGGGCTTCTTATGCGACGAGCGCTCCCAAAAACTCCGCCGATCCTTGTTGGAAACATGTACTCTAACCAAAGCAGCATCTTGCCGGGAGTAAAGAGTATCCACCACCAGAGCGGCTCCTCAGCAACGTCATGGTCCTCACGAAAGAGGTCTTTGGATACCGCTTCTGACCATCGGTCATGGTCGCGCGACCTTGGAGAGCCATGATTTGGCCGGACGAATTTTGTCGGCATTTCATTTTACCCAAAACCGGGCTGCGATGTGTAGCACCGGTTATTCGCCTTGCGAGCGGTGATTGGCCGCCACTTACGTTCTTTTCGGCTTTCTCCGAGTGAACGGGCGGGACGCTTTGACAGCAATCTTTCTTACTTAATTTTTCTTATTCCGGACGGTCCGTAAGCCTCGCTTTCTGCGCACAACATAACCCATCGTGATATTCCCCGTTCGCGATGCAAAAACAACGAAGGCCAAAAGGCCCGTAAACGGTATTATTCACCCAAAAGTGATGCTGCACAAGTAACATAGGAGGGGGGTGACGTAGGAATTGGTGCATGACGCTGCGGTTGTCTTGGCGCACTTGTGGAGCGACAGGCACCGCCCGTTTCTATGGCGACCCAAATCTGCGCAAGTCAAACAGGCGTACTTGCTGCATCGCCATATGGTCGAAAGTGGCCCATATCGACAGATATTGCGCTGCAACCTGATGTCCGCTTTCGGCGTACTGCGGAAGTCCCGGAACATCACCGTGACAGCGTTAGCGCAGTGATGTGGGCAATAACCGCCGTGCTATTCCGAAGACTGAGCGGGTCGCAGTTTCCTACCGTTTCAACATGAAGCACAATTGGTGGCCGCGCAGGAGCAGCCGACGACCTATTGGACCGGGAATGATCATCGGTTGCGGGCGGAGCACTTATAGTGCTGTCGCAAGCGCACGATGGCCACTGCGCGCTGTCAGCGAGCAGCGATCACTCGCCGCTAGTTCATTCTTTCAGTCGCGAGTTGCGCTTTGATCATATTCGTCATCATGCCGTGCTCGTCGCGCAAGATCTGCATCATTTCGACTGAGGCAGGGGTCACCTGCATAACAGGCGGTCCAGCCGCGTGACTCCATTCGAAGCTAAAGAGCATTCCCCCAAGGACACTGGCGAGCACCGCCGTACCGAGGAACCGACTTAGCAGTGGCATATTCTGCAACTTACCCATCCCATGCCCATGTCCCTGCCGTTTTCAAACGGCTGATTGAAATTCAAACGTATGTTTAAGTCGTCTGCCAGCGAGGAACAAGGGGGTTTTTGTGAATTTTTCGCTGCTGCGCTTTTTTGGCCACAGGCAGTCGTAAGGTCGCTCTCGGTGCGCGTTGGTGCCTCGGGTGGCCTTACGGACGATAGCGCCGGAAGCCGGCGGGTGTCTTCTCGATCAGCTATGGTGGATCGGTTTCCGGCAATATCCTCGGACTTGCTCTTTGTAGCCTCGGCCCGTCTGGTCGCGAACCCGTACCGGGGTCCAGCCAAGCTGCGCCATCAGTTTTGCAATTCACTGATAAACGGGTGCTCTTCGTTGGCGTGGCCTCGTGCAGCTTGTACTTGGGCGCGATAACGCGCGTAACGCTCGTCAAAGCGACGCATCCTGGCGAACTCGGTCACGCCTTTCACTTCATTCCTCTGGGGCGCCTTGATCCAGCGGAGCCCAGGCGGTGGCTCTTTAATGTGGCAATGCATAGCGAGACACATCGCCGACTGATAGCTCCGGGTGAAAATCGGCGTCCCGCCAAAGATGTGCCCCAATACCTGATCGACTTCGTATCGGCGCGACGGGGCAAGCCGCTCGATCGTCCACAAACCTGTTTCGTCACTTTCCCTGACCAGAAGAAAACTCCCCCGGAACCAATGATCGTTCTCTATGTCATGCTCGAAATAATGAGGCGTGGCTTCGCGCCAGCCGCCCGGTTCGCGCATTCCATCACGATACCCTGCCTCGCGCAGTAATTCGTCGCTGGCAATCACAACTCCCCATGCCAACGGCATGAACCAGTCCGGCAAGCAGGCTTTATCCCGATCAAGCGCGTGCTCAATAAGATGCGGTGGGAACTCCTCGCAAAATCGCTCCCACTCCAAGAGCCTAATTTCTGGACGCTCAACATCATAGAACATGGCACGGATCCTTCTGTTAATTCGTTCCACTGTGCATTGGGCTGTTAAGGTGCGAGGTTCCTACCGTGTCACCCTGCTTAAAGCTGGTTCGGCTCCGTGACTCCCGAACAGGGCGCGTCCAGCCCCGAGTAACCGTGTCACGGTAGCCGCCCGGCATGAGTCGTCGCGACTTGATCGGAATAAATAATCCCAACGAACGCATGGTCTGAGCGATCCGGCGGCCATTGCCGGTGGTCTTCGGCAGCCCGAGCAGATCGAGCAAGGCGAAGGTGCTTATGGCATCCATGCCACGCACAATCTCCTCCACCCTCTTCCGAAAAGGGTCGGCGTCGTGTTGAGCCGCTTCAGCTTGGGCGCGACGAAGCGTCTCTATAAAAGATTCCTGGAATTTCACGATAACAAACCCCTCTGATGACGCGATCCTCGGTCTTTTTCGCCAATTGATCCGCCACAAGTCTTGGTTCCTAATCTCTAACAGAAAAGGGTTAAAGAGTGGCTAATGGCGGTGATACGCTTGTAAATGGAGGTAGTTCTCATACGGTAATTTGCTACCGTAACGTCGAGCGACCATCCGCCAAGACGCCGCTGCATCCGCCGCAGGTGATTGTCGTCGCGGCGGGTGGTCCAGTCTGAAACCTCGTGGCGGGCGGATCAGCCTTCGACACGCTCCTTCGCTCTTTTGAGAACACCCCTGCCTTCCTCAATAGGCCCGCAATGACTCCCAGGAGTGCGCAGGCTCATTTGCAGCGCGCGGCCGGTAGGGGGGAAGCCGCAACGGACCAAGACGCACCAGATCGAAGTTACGCGGGGGGCTTACACGGTGAGACGCCAGCACAGTGATCGGGGACGATCGTCTAGGGGTTATACCTGTGACCTTGTAAAACCTGGCATCAAACAGAGCCAATCGAGCTCGTGGCGGATTAACCATCTATCGTCTTAGTCTGTTACCGGCACGATTGAGGTCGCGTGGCGGTGCCGGACGCAGCCTGTTTATTATTGCATCGGCATACGGCGGCTGCACGCGCGGTCAATAAGTTGCTGCAGATGGCAGGCGGTCAATGCCCCCCTAAAGGGGGGGCAATTGACCACCACCACCACTGCCATGGGGGATTGGTCAATCAATTGACCAGTGAATTGACCAATTGACCACCATTATTTGCCACGAGCCTTTCGCTCCGTTGCCGCAGCCCTGTCAGCGGCGCTCGTTTTGATTTGGCGCGCCGGTCCAGACCCTTCTTCGTCCGGCCTCTTTTCTTCATGCGATGCAGCCGCGTCGCGCGCTACGGCGCCAGCGTTAACACCTGCATCTGGCCAGGGCGTTCGGGCCCAATCGACCCGTAGCCCGCGACCCCGGCGAAACCGTCCCTTGGTTGAGATCGGTTCCTCGACGAGCCAGCCTTCGGATTTCATGTTATTGGTGGCGCGTTCGGTGACAACCTCAAGGTCGCCAGGCTTCCATATCTTGGGGAGCGTCGCATTCGCAACCGTAGCCATCGCATCATTGAGTAAAGCGCGCTCGTTATTGGCACCAGCGGGGCTGGGACTGTACGGATATGACTTGCCGTCGATCAACTTGCCCCGGTGTACGATATCGAGGATCGCCTTTCGTATTTTTTGATCATCTGCCGTGAGAGGAGCCGCATTGTTGAGAAGGGCCGGCGCCCGATCTTGGTTATGGGCGGCCCGTCGCCAAGCCTGCGCCAGCGATCAAGCGTCCGCTTGACGGCACACTCTTCGACAATTGCGAGCAACGGTTTCTAATTTACAGCTTGATGCGAGGCTCAGGGGCTGACGGACCCCGGGGGTGCGCGTTTCGCCTTCCTCGTCACCTGGATCGGCGACCTGTAGCTGCTTCACGAAATAGACCTTGGTGCCGTGCTCGCCCTTGCGCACGTTGCCGCCCAAGTCCAAAGCCTGCTTAAAAGTGAGATAGCGCGGTGTCCGATAGCCGGCATTCGCCGCCATCCACAACAGCACAACATTGCAGCCCGAGTAGGGCCGATTGGTGACGGCGTTGCACGGCGTGTTTGCGCCGGCCGTTGCCGACCAAGGTTTGATCCAGGGTGCTGCCCCACGCTCCAACTCCGCAACTATGCGGGCAGACACCTCCGCATAAAGATCGCGCCGCATGACACCGCCTCGCTGCTACAGCGCGACCGTGTTTGGCGTCGCGCACCGTCATACATCGTATCACATCGCAATCCAAAAACAACTGAAATCGGATGACGCTGCAAATTATTTTTCGCCCGTTGTTTTTGTTTATGTTTTTGGGCTACTGTTTTGATACGATTTCGGATGGGCCGGGAAAGCAATCAATGGCTAAGGATGAAATTCGATCGGTCGTTTTGAACCTGAGAATGCGGCCGTCATTGAAGGCTGCGCTTGAGAAGCTAGCCGAACGCGATCAGCGTACGCTTTCGAATTGGATCGAGCTTGTGTTAGAGCGAGCTGTAAAAGACGCTGAGAGCAAACGGCGTTGATTGGCGCTGCAAAGTGAAATCCCAGGAACGGCCACGCCAGCCCGGCCTACCGAAGGCCTCTACCCTCCCCCCATGCTGGACAGGCGGCACCCTCTTTTTGAAGACAAACGTGACCCATCCAGACCTAGGACAAAAATAGGTCTCTTAAGGTTTGTTAACCGGGACCACCTCTGTTCGCCAGCTCACTCAAATATCAGAGCGTGCTTGGCGTTATCTACTGACCATGACTTGAAGCGACCGAGGAAGCTCTGACCCACTAACGGATTGCTCTTTTCTGACGCGATACTGCCAGTTACATTTTCTACGACCTTGCCGCCAACTTTGAGCGATCTGATACGAAATGTCTGCGAAGGAACCGTTGATCCATCAGCGAGCACATATGTTTTCTCTCCAAGAAAATCAGATTTTGCGAGAGTTCCCGCGCGCACTAGGGTCATTACAACATCAGCAGGAATACTCACATCAGCCGCGCCGCTATCTACGATAAAGTTCAAAGTAATGGCGTCGTTTATGAGAACGGGAACAACGTAGATGCCCCCTACTTCCCGCATCGGTACGGATGTTGCCGAAGCACTAAGTTGTCCCCGCTGCCACTCTCGCGCGAGCTTCTGCGCTTCGGCTATCTGCGCTGGGGTCATTCGCTGTTCAACTAGCTCTCGATTTTTCAGCGCATCTTGATCCCCCTGCGCCGCAGCCAAGTTGAACCACATGTGTGCGTTGACGTAGTCCTGCGGCACGCCCTGGCCGTCAGCGTACATGACACCGAGATTGAATTGGGCGGCGGCGGAGCCTTGATCGGCAGCCTTCCGATACCACTTCATCGCCTCGGTGAAGTTCTGCGGCACGCCCTGGCCGTCAGCGTACATGACACCGAGATTGAATTGTGCATAGGCGTCGCCTTGGTCGGCAGCGAGGCGGTACCACTTCATCGCCTCGGTGAAGTTCTGCGGTATGCCTTGGCCTTCGGCGTACCTGGCCCCGAGAATCACCTGGGCATAGGCGTTGCCTTGTTCGGCAGCGAGCCGATACCACTTCATCGCCTCGGCGTAGTTCTGCGGCACGCCGTGGCCTTTCTCGTACATGACCCCGAGATTGCCTTGAGCGGCGGCGTTGCCTTGTTCGGCAGCCTTCCGATACCACTTCATCGCCTCGGCGTAGTTCTGCGGCACGCCGTGGCCGTCGGCGTAGCCCATGTAGGTCTGATCACCGCCGCCAGACTCGTACATGGACCCGAGTAGGACCTCGGCGAGGGCATTGCCTTGTTCGGCCAACGGACGAACAAGCCGCAGCGCGGTCGCGTAGTCGCCTCTGCCAACTGCGGCGTTTGCATCAGCTATTCTGTAGACATCATCTGTTGATAATATCGTGGGCCGATTGGTTATCCCGGAATTAGATGTATTTTTTGAAGCGCCATCCAATACCGATAAAGCCACCACACCAGATAACGCGCTCACTGCGATCACTCCAGCGACCGCCCACGAATTTGAGTTGATACCTGCTTCATCACGATCCATCCTTGCCGCCACCATTACGGCGGCCATTCGTGCGCCGAACGTAAGAACTAAACCCAAGGCAAGCTGCCCGACAGCCGACCAATCACTGTGAAATGCTGAGGCAAGCATCCCAAGCGGCACGATACCGACCACGCCCATGATGACGCCGACGAATACACCAAACACGCCCCAGTACTGGAGCGTCAGTAAGAAACCCAAAATCCACGTAGACGCGCCGAAAATGACGGACGAAATAAAGAGGCCATACGCGGAGAATTTTCGTGTCGCGCGGAACAACGCACAAGGCAGAAGAACGAAAACGCAAACTGCAAAGGCAATTGTTGCCGCAATGAGTAGGTACCCAAGAACGTTTTTGGAAACCCATGCGAGCCCAGCGATATACAAGGCCACGAGAAATACGAACGCCACAAAAACCAAAATTCCGGCCAGGATAGTGCCCGCGCCCTGTAATGCTCGCATGATGGCCCTGCCGATGCTTGCTGTCGCCTTATACTATGCCGCTTGCAGCCGCTTGCCGCAATGCGCGGCGTCCTAATTGGTGCCGTGGTTGTCGCGACAGTCGTCAACGCCGCCCGCCTCGCATCGTTCACGATAGTACCGTGTGGCGCCTGCAAAGGGCGTGACCGTTTTACGCTGTTATCCGCGACGCTGACGGCCGTCGGCCAAACGGGACGTACGCTTTCACCGTTTTTGTATTTCCAGTCACTCCGCCGCGTGAATGCCTCATTCTAGGACCGGGCTTTGCCGGGCGGGAAAAGCTTTTTGCTTGGGCAAATGTCAGCGGCGGACTATCATGAGCTGCGATGGGCGTTCGAGATGGCCTCTTTATTTTCTGGCAAAGACGGATTTTGATGCATGAATTGGTTCAGAAAATCCGCTGAACAGCTACTGGCACACGGTGTTGGGCACGTGATGGATGTCCCAGCCCTACACTTCTTCAACTGCGGCAGGGCGTATTCGGTAAAAGGCGAACTCGATCGCGCGATCGCCGACTACAGCGAGGCAATTGGCTTGATCTGGAAGATGCGGATTATTTTGCCGAACGCGGCCATGCATATAGTGCTAAAGACGATGCGCGCGCGTGGACGGACTACACAGAGGCGATCCGGCTCCTTTGGCATAGAGCGGATTATTTCTTCGCTCGCGGCGATGCCTACGCCGCCAAATCCCAGTACGAGCGTGCAATCGTGGATTATGACGAGGCGATACGGCTCCATCCGCAGCTAACTTGGGCGATCAATAACCGTGCAAAGGCTATTGCGAGGAAGAATGAATTAGGCGGTGCCTGATATCTGATAATTCCCACCGGACGACTCAAGAACCGCCGGCAAAAAGCCAATCTGAACAAAACTAGGATAAGACGAGCCGCCCGGGCAATCCCACATAACTTATTGATTGAATTACATAATTCTCCATGTACGGCAGAATTATCATGAGTCCAGAATCGGGACTTGATATAAGGGGGATAAAACGGAACTGCGTCATGACTACAATCGACCCGCAGGCCCTTTTGGCGCGGTTGCTGCAAGAGGCGGCCGAGACAGAATGGCTTGAGTTTAAGCACAACAACTCGAATCCAGACGAGATCGGTCGGTGCATTTCCGCTTGTTCAAACTCGGCGATGCTCGCCGCCAAGGATCGAGCGTTTATTGTATGGGGAATTGAAAATAAGACTAAACGGAAGCTCGGAACGAGCTTTCGATTCAGTGGGACAAAAAAGGGCGGCGAGAATTTATCGAATTGGCTTACTCGCACAATTGAGCCGCGCCTCATGATGGAGTTTTTGGACTTTGATGACGACGGAAAGCAATTTTCAATCTTAGTCATCGAACCATCTTATGACCGACCAATCCGTTTTGGTGAATTTGAATATATTCGCATTGGCGAGAACATTAAAAAGCTAAAAGATTTTAAGGAGCACGAACGAGCCCTGTGGCTAGCGACAAGCCGACATGGATTTGAGGGCGCAATTGCGCTCCCGCACCAGAACCTAACCCAGGTTCTCGAAAAGCTCGATGTAGATGCATTTTATAAGCTATCACGCGAAGAAAAACCGCAGAACGATAATGAGACCATCCGAAAGCTATGTGCCGCTGAATTTATAAGAGAGGACATGGAAGGAGGATACGATATTACGAATCTCGGAGCTATTCTCTTTGCTAAGGACATCGGTTCTTTCTCCTCGATCGCTGGGAAATCTGTTCGTGTCGTAAAATACGTCGGGGTCGATAAGCGCACGTCAGAGAACGAAATCGAGGGACGCAAAGGGTATGCGGTCGGTTTCTCTGGTCTAATTCAATATGTTATCAATCGCCTCCCAACAGAAGAGAAGTACGTTAAAAGCGTGCGGATGCGCGTACCCATTTATCCCGATGTTGCAATTCGGGAGGTGATAGCAAACGCTCTCATTCATCAGGACTTTACTATCAGCGGCTCCGGACCGCTGGTGGAAATATATAGCGATCGCGTTGAAGTTATAAATCCCGGCAATTCATTGATCGCAGTCGATCGTATCATTGATGAACGGCGCTCACGAAATGAGAAACTGGCATCGACAATGCGAGGGCTCGGTCTTTGCGAAGAGAGAGGTGGCGGCATTGATAAAGCAATTATCGAGATAGAAGAGAAGTCGCTCCCAGCACTAGAATTCTTCCCGTCGGAAAACTCCATGAGAGTTGTTATCTTTGGACCAAAACAATTCAATGACCTATCGAAGGCGGATCGAGTGTGGTCATGCTTCTGTCATTGCGTAGTTCGCTGGCTCCGACATGATTATATGGGCAACACATCTCTCCGGAAAAGATTTTCGCTCTCAGACGACGAATATCAGGCTGTGTCCGCCGTGATTTCCGACGCTAAAAAATCTGGACGTATCGTCCCGGCCGAAGAAAATCAGGGCAAGCGAAACGCCCGATATGTTCCATATTGGGCGAGATGATTTTCATGCAATCGGATGATCCAGGCCAGTTAAAAAGCGACCGCCCTTGGTCGCGGGAAGAGTTGGTAGAGAGCGCACTACTGATTTAATCAGCATGGAGAGGAACATGGCAAAATCATCGAAAAGGAACGGCGGCAAGGAAAGGGTCACCCCGCCAAAACTCGCCGTACCGTTCATGGGTTCGCGGTGAAACCAGCGGCCCACTAACGCGCGTAAGCGGCCGGCTGGCAAACGCTGCCCCGCCGCGCTGCCAACGGGTTGCACAAAACGGCGTGGCGGGTATCCGGGTCGTGGGCGAGCGGTCCGTTGGTCAAGCCGGCCATGCCAGAAGCTCCGCCCATCTCACATCGCCAACGATTAGCCGGTAAGCACGTTGACAAGGATAAGACCGGCCGAACTAATGCAAAGCGCGCCTCACAGGCCATATTGCGGGGTGGGTGCTTTCGTATGTGGAGTGGTCGATTGCATCTGCCCCAGAACACTTGCTAAAAAAGTTAAGATAATACAAACACTTAGACTGTAGCTTCAATGGTGTTGACATCTGTTAACAGGGCGCTTAATTAGGGGATGTTAGGTGGCTAGACCTAAACACCCTAACGGCGACATAGAGGGTGCTGTCCGCTACGCCGAGCTTCGAGGCTGGTCCGTGCGAATAAGCAACGGGCACGCTTGGGGACGAATAAAATGTCCCTTCCACACCCGAGAGGGGTGCCAGACTAGCATCTGGTCCACTCCCAGAGACCCAGTATGGCACGCGAGGCGTGTCATTGCATATGTGAACCGGTGCCCCCATCAACAAGACAAACAAGGGGGTCAGTAAAACGGAGAACCGCGATGAACCGGTATGAATTCACTATCATCGCCTCGGGACTCGACCCGGACTCCGATGACTTCGAAGATCGCTTCTTCGAGGCCGGCTGTGACGATACAACCATCGCTTTTGTTAAGGGCCGGATCGTCATCGAATTCGCACGAGAGGCGCGCAACTTCTCTCACGCGCTTTTCACTGCGATCCAGAGCGTTCAGCGGGCCGGAGCTACTGTAGAGCATATCGAACCAGATTACCTTGTTAGTCTTTCGGATATTGCCGAACGGTGTGATCTGTCTCGTGCAGCCATCTCTCTTTTTGCTAAAGGTGAGCGGGGGGAAGCTTTCCCTGCGCCTGTGGCGCGGGTTTCAACGGAAAGCTCATTATGGGATTGGGTTGCTGTTGCGCGATGGATGTTCCGTCGTGGAAAGATTTCTCTTCCCAGCCTAATTCAGGCAAAGATCGTGCGAGATGTTAATTGTGCCGTCCTAGAAACGCAGGGCCATATAGAATATTCTCGTTTTGGCCGAAAAATATTGGACGAACTTGCTGCTTGAGGCCGTGCTCGTGATCGTTGTTTAATCAATCGCCATGCGATTGGTGGCGTTTGAACCATAATACCACGAACTTGGCCTTGTCACGTGAGTCGAACGACGTTGCTCGCGTCTCAGCTTCCACCGTTCTTCCCTTACACCTTCCCTAAAACTCATTCGGCAACCGTATTGTGCTCCGGATGGCCGAGCACTTCGCGCCCGTAGCCTCGTGAGGTGTCGGCCAGTGCGTACATTTTTATGCAATACATCAAAATAACCGCAGCAGTTGAACGTTATATTGCACGCACGATGATGGCGTGAGGGGTCGAGTAAACAATGTGGCGGGACCGTTACCCAGCAAGCATCGGCAGGGCCGTCACACGAGCGGGATAGAGGCATGCCTCACACAACTAAGGAAGCCGACCTAGCGGCCGTTAAGGCCGGCATGGAAATGAACTACGCCATCGCAAGTCACCCCAAGTTTGCTGGCAATCCGATCGTGAGCGCGGCGCTCGCCAATGCTAAAGCCAACGACGCCGCGTTTTTCGCGGCACTTTCGGAACTGGAAGCCGAGCGTAGTTTTTTTCGCATGTGGAGTACACACCGCCATTTCCGCCAAGCCTGTGCAGCCGGAGACAACGCCCACGCTGCACTTCGCGCCGCGATCGAAAGTGCGGAAGCTGAGCACGATGCCGGAAAATCAGGGACAAACGCGAATTTTACTCAAGCGATCGTAGAGACGCTGATAGCGAGCGGCACTGCGTACGGGTTGAAGGGCCAATACGACCGGGCCATTGCGGACTACGACGAGGCGATCAGGCTTGATCCGAAAAATGCCGACGCCTTATACAACCGCGGCTATGCGTACGAGAATAAGGGTGATTACGATCGCGCCATCGCCGACTTCGACGAGGCGATCCGACTTAACCCGAAATATGTAAAAGCGTTCGCCGGACGCGGCATAGCATACGCGGGCAAGGGCCAACACGACCGCGCCATCGCCGACTTCGGCGAGGCGATCAGGCTCAATCCGCAAGATACCAACGCCTTCTACAACCGCGGCAATGCGTACTGCGCCAACGGCCAATACGACCGCGCTATCGCCGACTTCGACGAGGCGATCAAGCTCGATCCGAAATATGCCCCCGCCTTCTGCAACCGCGGCAATGCGTACGGTAGTAAAGGTGACTACGACCGCGCGATTGCGGACTGCGATGAGGCGATCAGGCTCGATCCAAAAAACGCCGTCGCCTTTTATAACCGCGGCCATGCGTACTTTGAGAGAAACGATTACGACCGCGCGATCGCGGACTACGACGAGGCGATCGGGCTCAATCCGAAAAGTGCGGATTTCTTCGTCGCACGCGGCAGGGCCTACGCCGATAAAGGCCAATACGACCGCGCGATTGCGGATTACGACGAGGCGATTAGGCTCGATCCGAAAAGTGCGGGTTTCTTCAGCGCACGAGGAATTGCGTACGCGAATAAAGGCCAATTCGAACGCGCGATCGCCGACTTTGATCAGGCGATCAGGCTCGATCCGAAAGACGCAGTTCGCTTCCTCAATCGCGGTATTGCGTGCGCCGATAAAGGCCAATTCGACCGCGCTATCGCTGACTTCGATCAGGCGATCAGGCTCGATCCGAATTTTACTCTGGCAATCAGCCGCCGAGCGGAGGCCGTTGCTAAGAAGAATACATTAGGCGGCGAAACAAACGCAGAAACACTAATGGCACGCGGCAGAGACTACGCCAGTAAAGGCCAATACGACCGTGCGATTGCCGATTTCGATGAGGCGATCGGGCTCAATCCGGGAAGTGTGGACTCCCTCGTCGTACGCGGCCTTGCGTACACTGGCAAAGGCCAATTCGATCGCGCTATCACCGATTTTGACGAAGCTATTCGGCTTGATCCCGAGAGTGCAGATACATTCGCCGCGATCGGGCTCAAAGGGATTTTCAGAGCCCTTTCCTTCGCCGCGCGCGGCACTGCGTACGCGAAGAAAGGCCAATACGATCGAGCGATCGCCGATTTAGACGAGGCAATTCGCCTCAATCCGGCTTTTGCGTCGGCTTACAGCGAACGGGGGCTGGCGTACGCGCACAAGGGCCAACACGACCGAGCGATCGCCGATTTCGACGAGGCGATCAGGCTTAATCCGGAAGATGCAGTTGCGCTTCAGAACCGCAGGTCGGCCGTTGCTAGGAAGAATGAATTAGGCGGCGGAACGAGCGCAAAAGCGCTAATCAAGAGCGGCCTCGCCTATGCCCATAAAGGCGAATACGATCGGGCAATCGCCGATTATGAGGAGGCGATCAGGCTCGATCCGAAAGGTGCTGCCGCCTTCACGAATCGCGGCCTTGCGTACGCAACTAAAGGCCAAATCGACCGCGCAATCGCCGATTATGACGAGGCGATCAGGCTCGATCCGAAAGGTGCTGCCGCCTTCACGAATCGCGGCATAGCATACGCGGGCAAGGGCCAACACGACCGCGCCATCGCCGACTTCGGCGAGGCGATCAGGCTCAATCCGAAAGGTGCCGGGGCCTTCTACAACCGAGGCGGCGAATACAAAAGAAAAGGCGACGATGACCGCGCAATCGCCGACTACGACGAAGCGATCAGGCTTGATCCTAACTACGATTTTGCCTTCATGGACCGCGGCTGGGCGTACTACGCGAAAGGCCAGTATGACCACGCGATTGCGGATTTAGACGAGGCGATCAGGCTTAATCCGAAAATGGCGTATTTCTTCGCCGTACGCGCTACGGCGCATTGGGCGAAAGGCCAACACGACCGCGCCATCTCGGACTACGACGAGGCAATCAGGCTCGATCCGAAAGATGCGGAATTCTTCGCCAAACGCGGCGACGCGTACGCCCTTAAAGGCGAATACGATCGGGCAATCGCCGACTTCGACGAGGCGATCAAGCTCGATCCGAAAAACGCCGTCGCCTTTCGCAACCGCGGCAATGCGTATCTCGACAAAGGTGACTATGACCGCGCTATCGCCGATTTGGATGAGGCAATCCGACTGAATCCGAAAGATTCCATCGCATTTCACAATCGCGGCCAAGCATATTTTCGAAAAGGTGACTACGACCGCGCCATCGCCGACTTCGACGCCATGATCAAGCTCGATCCAAAAAATGCATATTTTTTACAGAGGCGCGGTAGTGCGTACACGATGAAAGGCCAGCACAACCGGGCGATCGCCGATTTCGACGAGGCGATCAGGCTAAATCCGGAAGATGCGAGCTTCATTGCCTCACGCGGCAAGGCGTACGAGAATAGTGGCGACTACGATCACGCCATCCGCGACTATGACCAGGCGACCCGGCTCAAACCGAATTTCACTTGGGCAATCAACAACCGTGCAAAGATTATTGCGAGCAAGAGACGCTGGGAATATTTTCGCGGTAAGCTGAACACGGATGCCGTGCTGAAAGAAAAGGCCGCAGTTGTCACCCATTTGATTATTGAAAGATGCGACGCCGGGGTGGCCTTGGCAGTCGACCTTCGGGAAAAGTTTCCCCGACTCGGAGAAGATGAAGTGCGGCAAGCGTACGCAGAGATGGCTGCGCTCTTGGTTATCTTGTTAGATCGACTGTCGCTTGCACCGCTGGGCAGCAGCGATCGCGATACATTCATGGGCGCCCTAGCAGATGGCCTGACCCCCGCATTGCAACACAAGGGCGTGGAGTCGGATTCGTTTCGAGAACTCCTTGGCAAGCGCCATGAAGAGTACAGCCATTGCCGGATAGGGAATGAAGAAAACGAAAGCCCGAAGGGCGAACTGGGCTGGGAATTTGGCAAGAACATCAGCACTGTGTTATGTGGTTTTAAGCATCCAGTTGTTGGTGTTTCGTTGGCCACCTTCATGTTGGGGGCCTTAGTTGAGTGGAAGTTTCTGGGGGAACTCCTACCGGAGTCTCCCAGATGAAATTGCCAGCCCTATCGCACCGCGCCGAGCAGGCTAGGGCGCTGGTTGCCGACGCGAAAAAAGCCCGCCACCGGCCGCAAAAACAGTCGATATCAGAAAGCAGGCAACCGCTTCTGGATGGCCTAGGCGCCGGCTACGCTATCGACAAAATCCAGAAGTGGCTTGCAGCTATCATCACGCTGGTTTGGAGAAACGGAGCAAGCTCCGGGGCACTAATATGATTGTCTCAAACCGCAGTCATCATTTTGGGCTGAGTCATGTTGGCGTGGTCAAGGGTACGACATTCGGATGTATGGTTTGCACTGCCCCGGATGGCTTGTTCAAAGGGTGCTCCACACTCTTCACCGAGTTCGATGGCGACAAATGGAATTTATCAAAAAATCAGCGAGTAGTTGCTAGGGCGATATTGAATCCGAGATTGTCTAAAAAAGAGCGGACAGACGTTCACGACCAATTCTTAAAACAACTCAACTTTTCCGAAGGCAGGGGCCTTGAACTCGCCACCGCGATTGAGGCGAGCTTGACGATGGCTAGGGAGGCGGGCGTTGTTGTAGAGTATATCAACAAAGCATATCCGTCGGCGTCATCAGGGGTCGACGTTTCTAATTCGCAAACTTCTGTTCTCAATACCTTTGAGTTCGGCAAATTTAAACTTGACGAAAAACTTGATGACCTTACTGGGTTTGTAGAGTTTTCGTCCGAAAAATACGCCATCATGATACGTCGTTTCAAAGGCGAAAAAAATTATGACGCGCCCCCTGTCGATTTTTTAGGTCGTCCATGGCAGTTGATGCTTTCAACGGTGCATGGGCAAATCTGCAAAATCGCCGTTAACATTTCGCTGTCGAACGAGCGGGATGCAACCCCCATTGCAACGGAGTCACTTCAATATTGTAAGGAACGACTAGGGTCGCCATCCGAGCAGGAAACTGGGCGCTTCATCTGGGATACGAAAGATGGAAACGTGGTCCTCCACACCGCGGAAGGCGCGGAGGGGTTCCTAATCGCCATTTATTTGACTTCTGGAGCTATTCGCAAGTTTGAATTACTGTGAACCTTTTTGAGAAAGTCGATGGATCGCCGACACCTCACAAGGATCACGAAATATCCTCATCAACATCAAAATGGTTGCGAACATGGCGCACACGCGCCCGTCAAGTTAGTTTGCACGGAGCGGCACCGATTGCATCCTGCGGCGTTTGAGTTTCGGTTGATTGAGTTTCGGGGACATGGAAAGCAGTCAAGAGTATCGGCGAACTCGCACGAGATTGTCTTAATCAGGGCAGAATAGATTAGGCAGTTTCTTTCGATATTGCCCGAACGGCGTCGGAAAATTTAGACCGCGCAAGTCTCTTTTCGGCCATTTCTAAATCTCTGCCTAACTCCGCTCGATTTCGCGCCAGAAGGCGACCATCAAATTCGGGAGGTATGCCTTTTTGAGTATCCCAATACGTCATTAGCTTCCCAATATCAGATGAACCTATTTCGCCGGCATAATCCAAGCTGACTTTCTCAATTGTAGCTGTGGCAGAAGCGGCGCTTGGAGCCGATGCAATTGCCGGTGCTGTCGTGCTCACAGGCGCAATTTCTCGAACGCTAAGAAATTTAGCCACATCTGCAGTATCCCATACTGTTGTAGTGTCAGCCTCCTGGAGAAGCGCTTTGGATTGATTGCGGCCGGCTGCAGCGGCAATGCCAATGAGGTGAACTCGCACGCCATAGTTTTGTGCAATCTGAACCCCAACCCTTACGTCTTCATCACCAGAGACTAATACTGCATCGCAGATTGCGCCTAATCTGGCGAGTTCAATCAAATCAGTGACTATGAGAGAATCGACGCCCTTTTGCTGGCCAGCGCTGTTAATAAAGCCGAGCCGAAGTTTGACGTTGTCCAGATTTGCAATCTGTTCTTGATCGAGCGTAGGTCCTTTGGACGCGATATGCCCATCGTACCAATAGCAACGTAGCAATGGACAACCGGCCGCGTGTTTTTCAACGACAGCGCATAGTGCAGAGAGAACTTTTGGCGGGTCTATGGATAAAGATGATCGTGGCTTAACGGTGCCACTGATGGAGGTGCTGCCCTGGGCATACAAGTAGCCGGCATCAACGCAAATGGCGGCGCGTTTCATTGCTGGCCCCCATGTAGTAAGGGCACCCGTACGGGTGCCCTTTGTAGCCCTCCGAACCACGTGAAATTATCGCGGCGCGCGAGGGAGAATAATATGTAGCAAATCAACCTCTCTAATGCAAGTGGGTTCCTCTAAAAAATCATTAACATTTCAACGAGTTAGGCATTTTCCGTTGAAAAATCAATCCCTTCGGCTCCATTTTTTCAGCGTAAAACTCTTGCCCCCGCAAAGCGAAAGTCCGCCTCAGTGAAGGGTGTTAAGGTGGAGGATTCCAACCTTTTCACCTTCCTTAGAGTTTGTTCGGTTTCCGGACTCTCGAAGGGGCCGCGTCCAGCCACGGATTGTGGTTCCACGGTTTCCCCCTGGCATGAGCCGGCGCGATTTAAGTGGAATAAAACCCATTGAGCGCATCGTTGGCGCAATGCGCCGGGCGTTGCCCGTGGTGGGCGCGAGGCCCAGCAAATCGAGGAGGGCAACCGTACTTATGCAAGTTACGTTGGCGGGCAAATCGCGTTCCAGCGCCCGCCTCCAAGGATTCGCACCGCGTTCAGCCTGTTGAGCTTCCGCTCGACGAAGTTTTTCCACAAAGGATTCCGGGAATTCCACGAGACACCCCCTCTGTGACGCGATCCTCGGTCGTCTTTCGCCGGTTGATCCGCCGCAAGTTATTCTAGCAATGATCTGATTAGATTTGGTAAATGAGCGGCAAATGGTGACACGGTTGTAGTGTTTGAATCGTGGGGTCGGTAAAAGGGTGGTGGTCAATTGGTCAATTCCCGGTCAATTGATTGACCAATTGCCCATGGCAGTTGGTGGTGGTCAATTGCCCCCCTTTAAGGGGGCATTGACCGCCTGCCATCCGCAGCAACTTATTCACCGCGTGCAGCGCCTTCGCGGTGGGATGCAGGGATGAACGTGCCGCGGCCGGCGCCGTCGCGCTAATCTGAGAAGGTCTCACGGTTAAAATTGGTAAATCCGCCGCGAGCGGTTTCGCCGGTATCACGGTTGCAGGGTTTGAGACTTCGACCGGTGTCAGCTTGTTATCTCCGACGAACGCTGGAAAAGCCAATCTGCAATGCGCAAATCTGACTCCCAGAAGCCCGTAGACTCGTTTTCAGTACGTGGCCGGTAGGGGAGCAGCCGCAACGAACCAAAACGCGCCAGCGGCCTCCGCAGAGTTCATTGCAAGTCCATTGCCTCTGGATCGCCCAATGGCGCGCTCCCATCGCTACCTATGTCGGGCGAGGGTATGCGAGAGTGATCGACCCGTAATGCGCGTCCCCTGCGGAACCGGCCTGTGCTTGGCATCTGTTCCTCTACCAACAGGCCCTCCTCCTTCATCTTGACAATGGCGCGTTCGGTGGCAGCTCTGAGGTCACCGGCAGGCCATTGGCGGGGCGCCGTGGCGTTGCCAACCGCAGCCACCGCATCATCGAGGAGCGCGCGCGCGTTCTGGGCACCCGCCAGGCTCGGGCTGTACGGATACGACTGACCGTCGATCATCTTGCCGCGATCAACTAGGTCCAGGATGGCGCGCCGTATTTTCTGATCATCGGCCGTTGCGGCTGCGCTGTTCAGGGCGGGCAGGTGTACCCGAGCGATTGCCTGTACATTATCACCGTGTGGGTAGACTGGAGGCTCAGGGTTGGGAAGCTCAACACTATGCAGCCGATACCAAGGACTGTCGGCCGAGCGAGGCGCGAGGTTGGACTTCGCGTCTACCAACTTCAAATACTGCGATCGTTCAGATGGCAGTACTCCAAGCAGTTTCGCCTCATCGTCCATCATCGGCTTCAACATGAGTGCGCGGCGAGACAAGTTGACGATGGATGAAGCCCCACTGATCTCTTCGGCGTCTGCTGCCGAGTCGCTGCCCCTGCTGCCCTTTCGCGTGTGATGAACAATCAGAATGGCGCAATCGTATTGTACCGCCAAGCGCTTCAACTCCCGCGACACCAGTGCCATCACCGCGTTGTCGTTCATGTTGCCGCCGCCACAGAACGCAACGAGCGGATCGAGTATGAGTACATCGGGGCGTAATGCTTCAAGAGCGGACTTAAGAACGACAAATCCCGCCTCATTGCAAACGGTTGCGCCTTTCTCATTCACACGCAGGAAAGACAAGGATACTGCGCGCTGGTCATCAACACCTAAGACAGAAAGCCGATCAAGGTTCTGCTCTGCGAGTTTGTGTGCATGTGCTCGGCAAAACGCAAAAACGCGGCGGTTTATTTCGGCGCGGCCGTCCTCGGCATTGATGTACAGCACCTTGAGGTCATGCCCCCAAATCTTCTCTTCAAGAACTTCCGTGCCTGTTGCAATCTCGACGGCCATTCCTATGGTGTGTGCTGTCTTTCCGACGCCACCAGGCGCCGCCTCGTACGTTATCTCACCACGAATGAGATGGGTGCCGTACACCCAGCGCCGATGCGGTATGTTGGAGAATGAGACCTGCAAGCCTGGGGCGGACCAGACCGCTGGCCCTATCACATTCGCCGCCACGGGCGGAGACCACCCCTTCCAACCGTGGTCTAAGGCCATGTGGAAGACGGTATCAATGGTGATCGGGTTTTCGCGATCCACCGCCTCGTCGATGTACCTCAACCAGCGGCTCCGGTTGTCAGCTTCGTCGTATCCGGGGGCGCGCCGCGATGCCGTGTCGAGGATTTCCCAAAGTTCCTCCTCCTGTTCCTTGTTGAAGACCGCTGCCTCGTGAGCCAAGGCACGCGCGAGCTTCATCCATTCTGGTTCGGTTGCAATTGCGGCGGGGGGAATTGTCGATACAGCGGAGCGGATTTCCTCGATATTTGTTTCGAGACCGGCCGCTAGGTTATCCTCGATAGGCAGTTCGAACAGCTTCTGGATGCGTTCGCGATCGGCGTCTGTAAACTTGCTCAGGTCACATCTTGCTGACGTCAAGTTAGCAGTTTTACTCGGACCATGGCTTGGCACCGGGTTCGCTGGCGTCAATCCTAATTTCCTAACCAATTCCGAAAGCTGCCAGCGCTGGATCGAATCATTTGGCGAATTGAGCAGCTTCACCAGTCTGGGTTTAGTAGGGTCTTTGAGGTGCAACGTGCCCGGAAGGCGCATCACGCGCGGTAGGTCCTTTACAGCCGCGTCGGTCCCCAATTTTGCACTTAGCTGCTCTTGCAGCATTGAAAATTGATCACGCGGAACATCGGTGCAAAAATAAAAATGGTATCCTCTCCCACTATTCACGGCCATACTTGGGGAAGCATCGTACGTTTTCAACAGACTTAGGCAGTGTTCCGCCTGTTCCTTGCTATCTGCATCGGCAAAAATGGCGCGCGGCCGCACAATGTTGTTGGCACTTCGACCCTTAAAGTCGGTCTCACTAATCGTCACGAAAACGCCAACGCCACGTTGCGGCGTATTCAGCATCAGCACTTTCGGCCAAAGCTCGTCGAGACTGCCGTGGAAAATTTGGCGATAATCGCCAGCGCCGTCGCTGAACAACTGGAAGGTAAATCTGGTGGTGTTGGGATCAAGACCCGCGAGAAACCTGCTCGCCATCGCCTTGTTGTGCATCGGTATAGTTAGGTTGGCTGCGCCGTCGCCCGCAAGCGCTTTGGGGGCCGCAAGCGGTGCGGCCGGATGTGCTGCAATAGGCTCGTTTGGGGACCCGGCCTTGGGATTGATGCGTTCGCCCCGTGTCTGCTGGGCCGTCCCCACGGCGCCAAAGCCAGTATCAATCGGCAGGGCGCCGCTGCCCTCGCCGGTAGGATCAGACTTCGGTTGTGGGCGACTTGCTCCTGGGTTGGCCCAGTACTCAGATCGCTTGCGCCCGGCTTCCATTTCCTCGGCTGTACTCACGGGAACTTCTCCTGTGTTTGCGCACGTTCGACTCTTCGCTTGTGCTGTTGTCACCGTGTCCGTGATGCTCTAGCCCGTGTAACCACGCCTGCAAGCTGGATCGCCGATAAAGAACGCGGCGCCCGATCTTGGTTATGGGCGGCCCGTCGCCAAGCCTGCGCCAGCGATCAAGCGTCCGCTGGCAGACTTTCAACTCCGCTGCGGCTTGATCCTGTTCGAGGAACTCGGCCAAGAGGCTCATCGGTCGTGGCTCATCACACTGGGTTACGCTGTCTCTGCGAGCATTCGCTCAAGCGCGCGCTTCGGGACTAGCCGCCTGCCGGCAATTCTAACCGTCGGTAGTACTCCTTTCCGGTATGCAACCGCGCGGCAAATGCCGAGGATTTTGGCGGCCTCTTCGATGGTGTAGGTCTGTCGTTCGACAGAGCTAACCTCTTGTCCCGCAATTGGATTTTTTCCGGTGACTTGGGGCCTCATAGCACTCACTCCATTCTTATGCTCTGCATGGTGATTTTTTCTTTGACCTATATCATTTTTTATGATACGTGTCAAAGCATGATAAGAGCGAGTTTGCCATCTGGCCAACTTTGCTAAACTCCACACTGAGGTAAGACTTTGACAGATAAGCGAAAAAAGGGGCGACCGCCCTCGGAAAACCCGATGGTGCACACCGCTGTTGTGCTGCCGCAGGACTTGCTGGACCGCCTGAGGAAGGATGCCGAGGCAGCCGACCAAGGTGTGAGCGCCGAGATTAGGCGGCGCCTACAGATGACCTATGACCAAGAGGGACTGCCGACTCAAACGACTGACCTGATCAAGTCCATCAAAGCGCTGGCAGACAGTCTAGCGCGCGACCTAAAGGTGCAATGGTACGAGCACGAATTTGCGTTGAAGGCCTTCAAAGCAGGCATCGAGGTATTTCTGAGACAACGCGATGCCGAGGGAGACGCGCATATCTATACGCCGTTTCATGGTCACGCCGATGATGCCCCACACGACGTTGTTGGACAAACGCACGCGCGACTGATTTTGAGAGCGCGAGATAATACCCCCACCAAAATGATCCACCCGATGTTGTAGGGCGGACGCGCGCGCGATCAAGATCAGTCATCACAACTGCGACGACAGGCTTATGCCCTTATGCGTCGTTCGCCAAGCGTCTCGACGTTCAATGGTAGCGGGTTGAGGATGCGCTCAATCATCGCCGCGAGTTTTTCAAGTGCATCCCGCTTTTCGTCTGCGTAGGAATGCCGGTCGTAAGTTCCCTCAACGCCTGTAATGACATGTCCAAGCACGCGCTCCGAAATGTCCGGCCGCACGCCAGCGCGCACCATCAAAGTCTTCGCGGTTCGGCGCAGGTCGTGAAGGGTCCAATTGGGCAACGGTTCGACCTTCGCCCCCTTCTTCCCCTGCGTCTTCATATCTGCGAGTATGGCCTTATCCAACTTAGCCTTGCTCTTGCCGAAGCCCGAGAACGGCGTTCCGGCGCGGGACGCAAAGATGTAATCGCAGCCATCAATCTTCGGCTGGACTTCTATAAGACCGAGCGCGGCTTTTGAGAGTGGGACATGGTTCGGCTTTTTGGTCTTGTACCGCGCGGCCGGGATCGTCCATATCCCATCCTCGCCAATCTCTTTGCAACTCATTTGCGCGACTTCGTCGCGCCGCTGCGCAGTCAGGAGCAGCATTTTGACCATGGCTCCGAAAGTTCCTGCCTGATTTAAGATGGGCCAAATGATGCGAATTTCATCGTCTGATAGGACGCGAGTGCGCGCTCGGTCCTTTTGGTTCGCTCGTGGCTCGACCCGCACGAAGGCAGCCGTAAGGTTGAACCGGTCGTCGCGTTCAGCGTACCAACTCAGTGCCTTTCTGGCATAGGCGCGGCATTTATCGGCCATGACCGGACCCGCCTTGTCTTCTATCCAGTCCACCATTTCAGCAATATGTGATCGCCGTAACTCATAGACGCCAAGTTTCCCAATCCGTGGTTTTACGAGCCGATTAAACGCACTTTCAATTTCATCGGCGCTACGTAACGGCCTTTCCTTGCTGCGGACATAGCGTTTGATGAACTCGTCGAGAACAGCGGAGACAGCCTGAATTGCAGGTGGTGGGATGCGATCTTCGAGCGGGTTCTCGCCTCGGTCTACACGTTGACGCAAATTTCGAGCTTCACGAACCGCTTTGAGCACGGACCAGTCCGGCCACGCCCCGATTGTGAAGCGGTATTCGCGACCGCGAAGGCGGTAGTTGAGAATGAAAGAACGAGCGCCGGCGGCCGTAACACGGACCCCGAAGCCGCGCGGTGCCCTGGAGCCTTGTATTGTGACCCCGGCAAAGTAGGTGATGCGGTTGCCAGCAGCAGGGACAGGCAGCCGTTTAATCGCTTGCTCGTTCAGCTTTGCGTGCGTCTCGTGTGGTGTCCGCACTGTGTCCGCACTATCAGTTGACGCAATTGTCGAAGAGTGTGCCGTCAATGTCACGGCATGTCATCGAAAAATGCTTGACATAATTAACGTTTTTGTGCGGACGTGAACGAACCCTTGCAGATTTAGGAACTTAGCTGGAAATGGTGTACGTCATTGACATGGATGGGGTCACAGGTTCAATCCCTGTACCGCCCACCATCCAAACTTAGATCAGTCGATCGTCCCGCCGACCCAAGTCTCGCAATGTGAGCGCAAGGTTGACGTAGACGAGGGACTGCTTTCGCGGCATCCGTCGGATTTGACGCGCTGGCGGGTTTCGCGGCGGCAAGTCCGAGCTGACGTGAATTTCGAGCGGGTTGACGATCAAGTCCGCGGTTACGGGACGTAAGCCTGTGAAGGGGTTGGCTCCTCTACCAACCGTCGTATCGGAGCTGCGCTGACCGAAATGGGATCATATAATTCCCTGGTAGCAGGGAATTCTGCAGGGAAATCTAAGCAACTCCATCTTTTCGTCAGCCGATAGGGAAAATTAACAAGCTTTCTCAATGGCTTGGTTGTTAATTCCCTAGGCAAGTTGAGAAGGGAATTTGTTTTACTGCACGGGAATTTCCCTTGCGTACTGAGCCGGCCGAGGCATTGATTTGCCATTGAAGTTTTCATACACACTTCTATCATGCATTACAAGCGCAACCAGGTGGAAGAGGCGATCTGCCGGACGTTCAGCGCAGAGGGTGCCCGAGCTGTTGAACTTAAGTTGCGCTTGAAGCGTCTACTGGTAACCGACCGGCGCGCGGGTCGTGGCAAACGCACGCCAGAGAATCCGAAGCGCCACTTTGCCTTTTACAGCCACGGGGCACCAGGGTCAGGCGTCGAGGTCATGTTCTCGGCGTACGAGGTGTTCGCGCTATTGACGGGACTATTGATGCTTGAACACGGAATTCCACAGGCGACGGTCGTCAGCATTCTGCGCCAGCTCCGCTCGGATCTTGAGCGCGCGCACCGCGAGACTTTGAGAAAAGATCCGCGGCTGTTGTTTGATCCGCACGCTGTTCAAGCAATGGCAAGACGCGGCATGATCGCGGTCGACAACACGGCGCCGATATTCCTAGTTTTTGTAAAGCTTTCTGGTTCGACTGCCGAGTGCGTAGATGAGCTGATAACGGTATGTGAAGGGCATGATGCAATGAACTCGTTCATCCAGAAGCATTCTGCCGCGGGTCTCGGCGCAACGTTTTTTGAGCTTGTCAGTCTCATGCACCGGCTGTCGACCAACCTTGTGAAAACCCGTCCCGTCAAACGGGGCCGGTCTACGATCTAACGCCGATGTGAAAATGACGAGAACCATCAACCGAAACTGCGATGATTTAAAGTGCCACGAAATACCTCAATAGGTCAGAAGGAGGCGTGATCATGCGCAAGAAAAAACCCTCATCGAACTCCTACGACGTAGGCTACGGCCGCCCGCCCAAGAAGTTCCGGTTCAAGCGAGGCAAGAGCGGCAATCCCTCTGGGAAGCGCAGGAAAGCGTCGGCGCCCGATCTCAAGGCGCAGCTGCAGAGCGCACTCAACAAGACGGTGACGATCCGCAGTGGCAAGCACCAGAAGGTAATGAGCAAGGGTGCGGCCGGCATCGACCAGCTGGTTGACCAATTTGCCGCCGGCGATCGCAATGCGCGGCGTGATCTTATTGTCCTCTGCGAAAAGTTCGGCGTCGATCTCACCAACCGCGAAGCCCTTGAAGGCGTGCTCGAGGACGTGCTGACCGCTCAGGACGAGGCCATACTTGCCGATTTCGTAGAGCGCCACGGCGGTCATTACGATCGTCGGGATGACAGTGTCGGCCTCCTGCCGCGGCAAAAATCCAACGGTCCCACCCTCCCCTTAAACGCTTCGAACTCTGCGGCTCTGCCACGCGAGCATTTGGACGAGTGAGTACCACCAGAAAAACCAAGAAAGCCACCTATCGGTAAAAGGAGTAGCGCCATGAGCAACCTGTACATTCCAAAATCGCGAATCGTCGAGGCCGCTTGCCGACGCGATTTTCTGAGCTTCTTTCAGTGGGGCTTTCATGTCCTGGAGCCCGGTTCGACGCTGAACCTGAGCTGGCCTCACTATGCCATGGCCTATCACCTAGATCTTGTGCTGGGCGGCGTAATTAAGCGGCTGGCTATAGTTGCGCCGCCGCGGACGCTTAAATCCCTCATGGCTTCGGTGGCATTCCCGGCCTACGTATTGGGTCGCAATCCCACCAAGCGAGTGATCGGGATCAGTTACGGCTCCGACTTACAAATTACGTTCAGCAATCAATGCCGGGCGATTATCGACACGCCGCGTTATCAGAAACTCTTTCCTAGAACGCGACTATCGAAGAACACGGAGACCGAATTTCATACCACGCAGGGGGGATATCGCTATGCGAGATCAGCCGAAGGAAGCCTCACGGGGATCGGAGGGCACATTCTAATCCTCGATGATTTTCAAAAGCCGCTGGATGTACTCTCGGAAGCGAGGCGAACCTCAACCAACAGCCTTTATTACAGCACCGTGGCGTCGCGCATCAATAACCAGCACACCGGAGCGATCGTGGCCGTCGGACAACGCCTCCACCCCGATGACTACATCGGTATGCTGTTGCGCTCAGGAGAAGATTGGACGTTGCTCAGCCTTCCCGCGATTGCTGAGAAGGAGGAACAAATTCCGATCGGACCGGGCCGCTACCATGTGCGCCGCGTCGGCGACCTCCTTCATCCGCAGCAACAGTCGCGCGAGTTTCTCGAGGCGCTTCGTTCCCAAGACCCCGAAACCTATGCCGCTCAATATCAGCAAAGTCCGATCCCACCTGGCGGCTTCATGATCAAACGGGACCAGATTCAGTATTGTGATGAGCTGCCGAGGAGGGCCTCATCGTCAGTGTACTTTCAAAGTTGGGATATTGCCTCAAAGCCCGGTGAGTCGAACGCAAGGTCGGCATGCGTGGACTTCCTGGTTCAAGAAAACAAGTATTTTATTGCGCATGCATTGGTGGGCCAATGGGAGTACCCTGATTTGAGGCAGCAGGTGCTCTCCCGTGCAGCTGAGCAAAAACCAAATGTGATCTTGATCGAAGACGCGGGACTGGGAACAGGATTGATCGGCGATCTGAAACAAAAGGGACTGCCTATCATTGCTGTTAAACCCGAAGGAGACAAGGTAACTCGTCTGTTGCGCCAAATATCGAAGTTCGCAAATCGTCAAGTGTTCTTGCTCAGAGGCGCGCCCGGGCGAGTGGACCTGGAGAGCGAATTATTTGCTTTTCCAGGCGGCCGGCACAATGACTTGGTCGACGCGCTCACTCAAGGATTGGGCTACAAACACGTGCCTTCCTTATGGACCGATAAGGCGGTGGATAACTATGGAAATCTCCTGTTCGGACTTATGCTCAATGGCGGAGGGCGCTAGGCCATAACCCGTCGAAATCGATCACAGCGAGGTTTTCGCAGCAACTGATAGGGCTCGTGAAGTAAATAAAATAGTCGCCGGCATGACGGGTACAGAGATCGAGGTGTTCGGCTATCGCGGCATGAAGGAATACGAGATCGCCTTCGACGGCTTCGTCGTGAAGGCGGAGTATCTCTTGGGCGGCGGCGAAGGGCTCGGCTTCAAGCAGCTGATGGCGACCTTCGAATCCGCGCGCATCCAGACCGCGGCGCGCGCCATCGGCGTGGCGCAATCGGCGCTCGAAGACGCGCTCGGCTATGCGTCGAACGCGTGCAGTTCGGCGAGCTGATCGCCATTTTCCCGCGCGTCGCCGACAAGATCGCCATGATGGCGGTCGAGATCATGATCGCGCGTCATCACCTGTTATGCGGCGCGGCATAAGGATGTCGGCGGCTTCGAAGGCGCGGCGCACTGCCAAATCGTTGGCCGTTGTCATCGATGTCTCTTCGTTTGCGAGCTCAGCACGACGGATTGTTGTGACGCTTAAAGACGTCTGGCGGGCGAGATCTTCCGCGCTCCACCGGACGAGGGCGCGGGCAGCCCTGATTTGGGCACTAGTTAGAAGCTTTGATGCCATATTGACGTATTACATCTATATGCTATGTTTCATTCCATATGGAATGTTTAAGAAGGCCCCGAATCCCAGCAAACGCCATTTTTAACCCCGGAGAAAGTCGTGAAGTCAAATGTGTGGACAAAACCGGATGAGGGTCGCCGCTCCTTCATCGGCGGCTCGGACGCCCGGATCATTGTGGGCGATGACGAGGCCGCCCTGCTGCGGCTGTGGCAGGAAAAACGCGGCGAAGTCGCGCCGGAGGACCTGTCCGGCAATCTGATTGTGCAACTCGGTCTCGCCACCGAGAAGCTTAACCGACGCTGGTACCAGGCTAATACTGGGCGGATCGTCACGGACGTCCAGCAATGGGTCCGCCATCCGACCCTTCGCTGGATGGCCGCGACCCTGGACGGTCGTGTCGAAGGCTGCGATGTTTTCGAGAGCAAGTTCATGCTGCCGTGGTCGTTCTCGGAGGAGGGCGCGGCCGAAAAATACATGCCGCAGCTGCAGCACAACATGTGGATCGTTGCGGCTAGAGCTGCGGTCCTTTCGGTGATTACCGGTGGCGGCAAGTGGGTTGAAATCAAAACCCATGCCGATCCGCTTTACCAGCATCTGATCGTCACCGCCGAGAGGAAATTCTGGCGCTGCGTCGAGAATGGCGAGCCACCGCAATTGTTCGGCGTCGAACCGCCAAAACCGCGCATCGAGGCCATCCGCATCGTCGACATGAGCACCTCCAATGCCTGGGCCGAATTCGCCGGCATCTTTGCCCGCACCCGGGACGCCCACCTCGAACACGAACAGGCGAAGGCCGAGTTGAAAAGCCTAATGCCGGAGGACGCCAAGGAGGCGATCGGCCATGGCATCCGGGCCAAGCGCTCGAAATCCGGCGCGGTCAGTTTCGATCTCCAGAGCGAGGAGGGCAGCCATGCAGCGGTCCAGTGAAACCATCGGAACAATCGCTGCGGCGCTGGCCAAAGCGCAGGCCGAGCTCGTCAATCCCGAGAAATCGCTCGTAGCGACGATCCGGCCGGACGGCCATGGCGCGGCCGAACGCTCGTTCCGCTATGCCCCGCTGTCGAGCGGGCTCGACATCGTGCGCAAGACCTTGAGCCAACATGAGATCGCCACGGTGCAGACCACGGCGATCGACCAGGCGGCCGGCATCGTCAATCTCACGACCATGCTGGCGCATTCTTCGGGGGAATGGATCGCCTCGGACTGGCCGGTCTGCGCCATAGCCGAGACCGCGAGGCCGCATCGGATGGGAGCGGCCCTGACCTATGCCCGGCGCTATGCCCTGTTCACATTGGTTGGGATTGCCGGGGAAGACGACATCGACGCTCCCGATCTCCTCGCACCGATGCCTCCGGAATCCGCAGCTGAGAAGCCCGCGCCGGATAAGCATGGCCGCCTGAACGGCGGTCGAGGTCATTCCGCCCAACAAATCCCGGGAAGTCGCCGCGCCAAAGCTGTCTCGAATCCCGGCAAACCAATCCTCGCCGCCGAGGTATCGGCCGCCTTGCGCGACCAACTTGTGGCCGAAATAGAAGACATTGGCTCGGCTGAGGACGCTGCCGATTGGGCGCATCGGAATCTTGGCGCCAAGAACAGTTTGACCGCAGCCGATGCCGGGCAGGTCGAGGAGGGGTTCCAGGCAAGGCTTGTAACACTCGGGAGCACCGCTGAGGTACTCGCGCCGCAGCCGTCTTCGTCAGTTGAGCGACGGCCTGAAGAGGCCGACGGGGCAGCGCCTGCCGACGGCATCGACAAGAGCCGGTTGGCCCATCCCGAGCCGCGCCGGTTTCGTGACAAGAACCACGTCCAGTTTGTGGCTAAACAGCCGTGCCTGATCTGCGGCAGACGGCCCACGGATGCCCATCATCTGCGCTTCGCGCAACACCGCGCTCTCGGCCGCAAGGTCAGCGATGAATTCACCGTTCCATTGTGTCGGGGCCACCATCGCGAGCTCCACCGCTGCGGAAATGAAGCCGGGTGGTGGAGAAATGCGGGCGTCGACCCAACTATCAGCGCCCGGGCCTTGTGGCTCGAAACGCATCCGCTGCGGGCAGATCCGAATGGCCGTGCCACTGCCCTCGCAGACCTGCCAGTGGCCGGTACGACGGATCAGGTGAAGTCCGATGATGATCGGCCGGTCCGCTTCCGCAGCACTGATCGAACGACAACATCAGACCAGACCACAGCTCCCGATGAGGTCGCTTAGGCCTCGTCGGTTCCAGGAACAATGGTAGTTTTAATTAATAACGCCTGCTTCTATGGCGCCGGTTACACGGAGTTGCGTGTAGCGCGTGCGAGCCGATTCCAAATCTCCAGGGGTGTCAAACATTTAGCGATTAAGGCATTAATGTTCCGGCCAAATTTGTGCTTTCGGCGACGCTCGGCCGCATTCGACCGCAAACGGCGCGCGAGGAGGCCGGGACGGCGTGCGACATATCCGCGACCATTCAAAATTTTCCGCGCAATCCATCTCACACCCTGCGTCGGCCTGCAGACTTTCTCTTGCGATAGCTTTCCGGGAGCTGATCGTCAGGTCGGGGAGCTTCACCGCCGCGCCTTTTCATTAAACGATCAAAGCCAGCGAGATCGGCCCGCGCGGCGCGCTTGGCAAAGTAATCCGCCGTCTTGAGAACGGCGAGCTTTTCCGCCACCGCGCTCACGATGAATTGGTTGAGCGTCGTGCCGTCCTCCCGTGCGACCTCCTCGATGGCGCGCTTGAGGGAGGCGGGCAACCGGAGTGCATAGTTGCTGCTTGTTCTCATTTTTACATCCTCTTCAGGATTTCGCTGGGGGTAAGAACCTCGATGCCGAACTCTTCAGCAACGCCTCCGAAATCACGTGCATTGAACGTTGCAATTGCTTCCGCCTGCCCATTCACCGCAGCCTCCAACACCATGTCGTCATCAGCGTCCCTCAACCTTGGCCGCCACAGGAAATGGGGCTCGACCGGTTCGGCAACGGATGCAAGCATGTCAAGAATATTCTCAGCCTCGGCAACCGTTATTCCCGCCGCGGCTAGGTGCTCGGGTCGCGTCAGCACCGCCTCGTATTCGATAAACAAGGCTACCGTTGCAACCATGGTCGCCTCGCGCCGGCGGATCAGCTTCACTACCTCTGCAGCTGCTCCCCTGCGACTGCGTATTGCAGTGACAAGAACGTTCGTATCCAGGACCAACCGCATATCACCGGCAATATGCCATCGACCTTGACGAATTGCAAGCTATCCGCATTGCGGATTGTCATGATATTTTCCTGACGCTTCTCCTGCCCTCTCGCAATTATTGCTAGACGTCTTCGCGCCTGTCCTAATCGCGCACCAGCCGGTAAACGCCGCCGAACCAGTAGCCGCGCTCAGACTGGATGCCGTCAAAAGGTACGACAAAAATAAACTACGATAGCACAGAGATCGGCGACACTTTTGCGCTCCAAGGCCACGCCCTTTCGATCTGAGCAGCCAACGAAAAAAGCGTCTCCTCACATCCGGCTCGACCGGTTAGAAGTACGCCGATTGGTAGACCATCTTCGCTCCAGTGCAGCGGCAGGGATGCGGAGGGAAGACCGGCGCCATTCGCAATAAAACAGAAAAATGTATAGCTAATCATCCGCTGGGTCGCTTGAGCAATTGTCTGTTTATCGGCATTCAGATAGCCAAGCGGTGGTGGAGGCGTCATCAAGGTGGGTGTCAGCATCACGTCGAATCGCTCAAAGAAGCGGCTTATATCCCGCGTGTACCGCTGCATGTCTTGAACGACGAGAAGATAGTCGCCGGACGATCGTTTTTGACCTTGTTCGTATAGAAACCAAGTGTACGGCTCGAAATCCGACTCTGATATCCGTTTGTCGGTCCGCCTTGCCCAGTCCTTTACCGTCCAATTGGCTATTCCTGCGAAGATATGAACACACCGCTTGTGATATGCGACAGCGTCGTGAGTGAACTTCGCGTCTTCGACGAAATGGCCGAGATCCGTAAGATATTTTACGGCCTTCCGACATGCTTCGATGCAATCTTTGTGGATCGCATTATCCCCGCCGCCAGCTTCAGTTACCACGCCGATGCGTAGTCGGCCCGGGTCTCTTTCCGTTGCCGACAGAAATGTGGTTGTCGGCTTCGGCGCGTAGTATGGCTCTCCCGCGCCAAGACGTGACGTCAGATCCAGGAGCAGTGCGCTGTCCCGCACGCTGAGTGTAACCGCATGCTCGGACACGATGCCACTTCCGGCATCACCGTAGTAGGGCCCCAGGGGATTACGGGCGCGTGTGGGCTTCAGTCCGAACAGACCGCAACACGACGCCGGAATGCGGATCGAGCCGCCAGCATCGTTGGCATGTGCCATAGGCACCATACGCGCCGCCACCGCCGCGGCGGAACCGCCTGAAGACCCCCCTGTCGTGTATTCGGGTGCCCAGGGATTTATCGTGCGTCCGTAAATTCTGGGTTCGCAGTCCGGTTTCATTCCGAATTCTGGTGTGTTTGTTTTACCGACAAGAACAAGACCTGCCTCGCGCCACCGCGTCACGAGTTCGCTGTCTCGTGGGGATTCGTAGCAGCCCCTTAAAAATGCGGAGCCCTCATGCAGCGGGGTGCCCGCGATCTCAGCGAACAAGTCCTTGGCAAGGAAGGGAACCCCATATAGTGGCGCCTCGGGACTTAATACCGACAACTGACCGCGCGCTTGTGCATAGAGTTTGCATATTATCGCATTGAGACGAGGGTTCAGATTTTCAATGGCCGCGATTGAGGCTTCCAAAACCTCAGACGCGGAAGCCTTTTTGCGACGAATTTGGTCCGCGAGCCCAATAGCGTCAAAACGAGCAAATTCATTTGCTGATGCTGTCATGCGAACAGATTATCCGAAAAGACGCGCCGTTCGCTACGGCGGTGGGTTGAGCCTCCGAAACGAAATGATCCACTATTGCCTTTCGCCTATTGAAGGAACGGATTGGTTGCTCTTTCCTGGCCGATCGTGCTGGTCGGCCCATGTCCGCTGATGATCGCGACGTCATCTCCCAAGGGCAGAAGCTTGTCTCTGATCGATTTGAACAATTGCCGCTGATCGCCTCCGGGGAGATCGGTGCGGCCGACCGAGCCGGCGAACAGCACGTCACCGACGATCGCCAGACGCTGCGTCGGACTGAAAAAGACGACGCTTCCCGGAGAATGCCCCGGACAATGCAGGACCTCGAACGTCAGCTCCCCAACCTGGACCTGATCTCCATCTTCCAACCATCGGTCCGGCTTCACGTTCGAGGCGTCCCAGATGCCGAAGGCGCGAGCGCTTTCGGCGACGTGCTGCAACAGAAATAGATCGTCCCTGTGGGGCCCCTCGATAGACACTTTGAGGTTCGCCTTTAAGTCTGTGGCACCGCCCACATGATCGACGTGGCCGTGGGTCAGCCAGATTTTGTCGACGGCGACGCCAGCCTGAGCGATGGCACGCTCGATGTCCGCCAGATCGCCGCCGGGATCGATGACTACGGCACGCTTCGTGGCCTCGCACCACAGCAGGGTACAGTTCTGTTGGAAGGGCGTAACCGGAATGATGACGGCCTTGGCTTTGGTCATGGTCCGTGCGCACCGGAGCGGAAAGGTTTGCTTGGGCGGATCGTCGCTAGGGCGTACCTTATTAGCAGAATTTGGCTTCTGCGCCTCGCCTCCCCTCTCTGCCTTGCGTGGATTGACGTTGCGGAACTCGCCAGTCTCCATGCCAATTCGACGGTCCGGCACCGAATCGCGGACTCCAATTAGTCATTTAACGAATGTCCGCTTGCTGCGTGATCGCATGTGCAAAAATAATCTATATGACCGCGCTCAAGCCGACATACACGCCGCGACCCTTATCGGCCCGGAATCCATAACCCCAAGACTCGCCGCACCCGGCGAAGGGTAACTTCTCCGGCAGTGATCATGGATTCCGGGCTCGCGGGCTAAAGCCGCGAGCCGGCAATGACGCGTTGAGATAACCGCGCCCTTAGGCCGTCACATTCCCTCGGCCTTTTTGCGCTTGTCGCACTCGCTCCAATATTGCGGCCACTTCATTCCGGGGGTCCGCGTTCCGGCCGCCTTGGCGGCCTTCCACTCGGCGCCGCAGGCGCGCTCGCGCGCGATCATCGCAGCACGTCCTCCGGTCGCCGGCTTCTTCTCCGCGGTGGCGGCGGCCGGGGGCGGGGCGGCCGGTTTCTCGGCTGCTGGCGGCGGAGTCGGAGCCGGCTTTTCAGCAGCGGGCGGCGGCGTCGCGGCCGGCGCCTCGGCGCCGCATTCCGCCTTACGGAAGTCATTCCATTTCATGCCCTTGAGAGTCCCGGCCGCCTTGGCCGCCTGGTATTTGGCGCTGCACTCTTTTGCCGTGAGAGCGTGCGCCGGCGCCGGTATCGATGCGGTGGCTAGAACAGCGACGAATATTCCCGACGCGATCAATAAAGCGGTTTTCATGGTGAAAATTCTCCTATGCCGAGGACTGATGGCGAGACGCTCCGCGTGGAGCACTCAACGCCGGCGCTTAGATACCAGTGGCGTCGGTCACGCATTTCTTGGTGAAGCTCGTCTTGGCCGCGCCGGCCAATTTCTTGTCGGCGGCCTGGGTGTCGCAGCTCGCTTGCGCATCCTTGGTGCATTTCGTCATGAAGCTTGTCTTCGCTGCGCCAGCGAGCTTCTTGGCGGTCGCTTGATCCGCGCAAGACTCCGCCATGGCGGCGGTCGTGACGAAACAAAGTGAAGCAAGAGCAATTGCGATGGTCTTCATTTTCCTCTCCCTAGTGGGCATCTCAAATAGAATTATTTACGCGTGCAGGTCAGGTAGGCTTCAGCGTGCCGTTCGGCGAAGCCTTGTCGACGATTTCCGGCAGATACTGCGCCAGCAACTTGAGGGTCTCGTCGACGGGCAATCCGAGATGGCGGGCAAATTCCTGCACTTGAGCGTTGCCGAGAACTGCCTTCAACTGATCTTCGGTGATCGGAAGATTGGCGCCGGATCCAAGCCAAGATTGGACCTGCGGACCAAGCCCGCCCTGCTGCAATGCTGCAACGAGCCCATTGAGATCGTGATATTGCGTCTTCGCCAGCACGGCATTGATCAGAGCCGGCAGAGCCGCCGCCTCGACTTGACCTAGAGCGCCTTTGAGCGCGCCGCCAAGGCCCAGACTGTCCAAAAGACCCATGTTTTCCCCCAATGGTAGAGGCCGCGACGATATGCAGAAGTCGAGCAAATCCGTGACGAGCCTAGCCGAACATCGGGGTTGGCACCAGAGGCGCGCAAGCCCATCCGGCGGCAACGTCAGAGCCGCGAGAACCCCCCAGAAACGGAAAATCCCTAACGAGTCGGCTTCCAAGCCAACAACCCAAACGCCGCGATTGCGGCCAGCACCAGTGAAATCAGCACATTATAGCCGGCAAGGGAGATGCCGAGAAAACGCCACGCCGCTTCGTCGCAGCGCTCGACTTGGACCGACTGTAGCTGATTGAGCAGTGATCCCTTCGCCGACAAATCGGTCAATGGGCCCGAGCAGTCGTTCGGGCCGGGCCACCAGCGCCACTCGACGCCGGCGTGATACGCGGCAAGCACGGCGCCGCAGAGGACCGTGGCCAGGATCGCGACGAAGCCAACGACAATCAGCGCCCGCGGCGCCCGCACGAACGCCGCGATCACCATCAGCAGCGAGAGCGGGATTACGATGTGGTAGGGCAGGCGTTCTTCGAGGCAGAGCGGACAGGGCGGCAGCTTCAGCACATATTGGAAAAACCAGGCTCCGAGAATCGTGCCGGTCGAGAGCGCAAAGATCGCCAGCGCGGCGGCGGCGGCCGGTTCGCGGTGAAGTTGTTCGCTCCAGGTCGCCTTCATCGCCAGGCCGCCTTCATCTGGGGTTTCTATTTCGACGTGGTCCCGCTACCGCGTTCGCGGCCCCGCAATTTGCCGATCCTGGAGGCGGATGCAAGCCCCGAATGCTCACCGGGCGGCGGCGCCGCCGCGGGTTGATTTTCTTTTGCCGAGTCCGAGGGTCAAAGATATAGATATCGCCTGGAGCATGATCCGGAAAAGTGGTAGCCGGTTTTCCGGAGCGATCATGTTCCGCGAAAGAGGCGGCAATTCACTCTGCCGATTGCCGCTCTGGCTGGGCCCGTGTGGCGGAACTGGTAGACGCGCACGACTCAAAATCGTGTTCCGCAAGGAGTGGGGGTTCGATTCCCTCCACGGGCACCACTTCTCCCAACGCTGCGCGCTATACGCGGCGCTGAATCTTGGGAGGCGACGGCGACGCTGATACATTATACTGGCCGATACTGGCTCGGCGGCGGCCGTCGACGCCATCGGCGGCAAACGTCGCGAGGCGGCGGAACGCAATCGACCGTCTGTCGTTCACCGCAATGCACTCGCAACCGTGGCTCAAACAGCGAGGCTGACATGACGAAATACCTCGGAATAATCGCGCTGGGGCTCGCCCTCACGTTGGGCCTGGCCACAGCGTCATGGGCGCAAGGCAACGGAGCGGCCAAACAAAAACCCAACGGTGCGGCAGCGCCGACCGGCAGCTACGTGCCACCCAACAGCAACGAGCCCGACCGGTGCTTCGCGCCGTCTCCGTGGGGCTACCAGTGGGTCTGTGGCTGAGCATGCTTCGACGCGGTGGTTGGTAAATCCCAGCTCCCGCGGTAATCGTTTTATTTTGCAACCTAGATGCACGGCCGTCGGCTGGTGCTACTCGCGGGAGTCTGTCACAATCATCATTATTTTCATGATGTGTGGCAATGGACGGGAACTTGAAACCGCGCCCTTGTGCCGCCGGTGTTATCGCCGCCGCCGCCGTGGTCTGTATGGTGACCGCCAGGCCGGCCTTCGCCGTCGATCAAGTCCACGACGAGATCCAGCTCTACAACGCCGCGATCGCGGAGGTCGGGCAGTGGACCTACGAGCAGCACCTCAACTATGCGGCGTTGGGACAGACGCGGCCGGAATTCCCCGGAGGATTCACCTCCAACCACAGCCTGCAGGGTACCCCGGAATTTGCCTACGGCATGACCAACTGGTGGGAAGCCGGGTTCTACCTGCCGTTCGCGGTCAACGGCGCAGGCGAGTTCTTTTCCGATGGGGCCAAGATCCGCAGCCTATTCGTGGTCCCCGACGCCGCCAAACGCAGCTTCTTCTATGGGGTCAATTTCGAGCTTGGTTACGAGATGTCGCAATTCTCGTTGACGCCATGGAATCTGGAGATACGGCCGATTATCGGAGTGCGCAACTCCGAGTGGGAGCTCATCGCCAATCCGATCGTGGATGTCGGCTTCGGGCCGGGCGGCGAGGCGGAATTCGCTCCCGCATTGCGGCTTGCGCGCAATCTCGGGCAAGACCGGTTCATCGGCCTCGAATACTACGCCGACTTCGGCAGGATCGGCGACTTTCTGCCGCTGCGAGAGCAGTACCAGGAATTGTACGCCGTCACCGATTTCAAGGTGAATACTGTCGATGTCGAGCTTGGCATCGGCCACGGCTTCACGCCGGGCTCGGACGGCCTGATGCTCAAGGCCATTATCGGCTACGCGTTCCCGGTCCCCGGCAAGAGCGACGATGCCGGTACCTCGCAGGCCACGCCATTGGCGATGGGGACATCCACGCGATCATCGCAAAACGCCTGGAGCATGAAATAACACATCAAATAGCGACTTCGATCGACCGCCGGCAAGGCCGACGAGATCGCCGCTCGCTCGCAATGCTTACCGATCGCCGATCGTTGATTTGAATCAAAACTCGGCCAGTGTGCCTTTGTATCTTGTTTCCTGTATACTTGCGGTAGCAACGCCGAAAAAGCGCGGTGGTCGGGGCAAAGCAGCCATTTCGTCACTATTCGGCTGAACGGGTTTTGCTGGCGTGTCTGATCGTGATCGGCCTCGCTTTCCGTTCATCGATCGGAGCGTGATACTAGTGCTCGCGGTAGACGGTGAATCCGTCCCGCCGCAAGGATGTAGACGGCTCGCGACATTCACTACAAGCCGCCAATCGAACACGAGCAAACAAATGCCGGCAGGGACGCTGGCAAGGGGAGCGGAATGAGAGTGGGGTTGTTCATTCCTTGCTATGTCGATGCCTTCTTCCCCGAAGTCGGCATCGCCACCTTGCAGCTATTGGAGCGGCTGGGTATCGAAGTGGTCTATCCACTCGACCAGACATGTTGCGGTCAGCCGATGGCGAATAGCGGCTGTCAAAAGGATGCGGCTGGCGCCGAGGCGCTGTTCGTCGCGAATTTTCAGGAGTTTGAAACCATCGTTACGCCGTCGGGCAGCTGCGCCCATCACGTGCGCGAGCATCTCGACGCAATCCCGCAGACGCCGGCGGTCGAAAAGGTCCGCCGCGGCACCTACGAGCTGGTCGAGTTTTTGCACGATATCGTGAAGGTCGAGGAATTCCCATGGGCGGCATTTCCGCACAAAGTCGGCCTGCACAACGCCTGTACCACGCTGCGCAAGTTGCGCACCGCCAAGGCTTCGGAGATCGACGAGCCGTTCTTTTCCAAGCCGCTCGATCTGTTGCGCAAGGTGCGAGGCATCGAGTTCGTGACGCCGAGCCGGCCGGATGAATGCTGCGGCTTCGGCGGCACGTTTTCGGTATTCGAGGAGCCGGTCTCGGCCAAAATGGGCTACGACAAGGTCGAGGACCATCACCGCGCCGGCGCTCAATACATCGTTTCCGCCGACATGTCCTGCCTCATGCACCAGAAGGGTTGCGCCGAGCGTCTCGGCCTCGACATCGGCTTCATCCATATCGCCCAGGTCTTGAATGGGAGCCGCGGATGAAACCGATCGATCACGCCGAGGCGTCGTCGCACTTTATCGAGGCCAAGGCGCATCTGGAATTCCACGATCGGCGGCTCTGGGACCTCAGAGTGAAGCGCGATCGGCAGGCGCACAACATCCCCGAATGGGAGGAATTGCGTAATCTCGCGTCAGCAATCAAAGAACATACGCTATCGCATCTTGGGGACTATCTCGAGGAGTTCGAAGCCAAGGCGAAGAGCAACGGCGCGCAGGTGCATTGGGCGCGCGATGCCAGCGAGCACAACCAGATCGTCCACGACATCCTCTCGGCGCACGGCGCCAAGACGCTGGTCAAGAGCAAATCGATGCTGACGGAGGAATGCGACATGCGTCCGTTCCTCGAGACCCGCGGCGTCAAGGTGATCGAGACCGATCTCGGCGAGCGCATCCAGCAGCTCGACGACGAGCCGCCAAGCCATATTGTCGTCCCTGCGGTCCACAAACTGCGCGGCGATGTCTCGGACGTGTTTGCCAGAACCATCGGGTCTGAGCCGGGCAATAACGACCCGCATTATCTCGCCGAAGCGATGCGCCGCGACACGCGGCCTTATTTTTTGGGTGCCGAGGCTGGCATGACCGGCGCCAATTTCGCGATCGCGGAGACCGGCAGCTTCGTCGTCTGCACCAACGAGGGCAACGCTGACCTCAGCGCCAACGTGCCCAAGCTGCACATTGCTTGCATCGGCATCGAGAAGATCATCCCGAAATTCGAGCACCTCGCCGTCTTCATCCGCATGTTGTCACGAAGCGCACTGGGCTCGCCGATCACGCAATACACCTCGCATTTCCGCGCGCCGCGGCCGGGCACCGAGCTGCACATCGTGCTGGTCGACAACGGACGATCGCAACGCTTGGGCATGAAGGACTTCTGGTATTCGCTCAAATGCATTCGCTGCGGCGCCTGCATGAACACCTGTCCGGTCTACCGCCGCAGCGGCGGCTTGAGCTATGGCGCGACCTATTCCGGTCCGATCGGGATCATCATCGATCCGGCTTTCGATATCCGCAAATACAGCAATCTGCCCTACGCCTCGACGCTCAACGGCAGCTGCACCAACGTCTGCCCGGTGAAGATCAACATCCACGATCAGATCTACAAATGGCGCCAGGTCATGGCCGAGCGCAATCAGCTGCCGCTGGTCAAGAAGGAAGCCATCCGCATCATCGGCAAAGTGCTGAGCGATCCCCGGCTTTATCGCGCGGCTATTTCGGCGACGGGGCTGGCCATTGAGCACCTGCCGCGCTTCGCCATCTACAACTGGCTCAATCCGTGGGGACGGCAACGCGAGGTGCCGGAGGCGCCAAAACGGAGCTTCCGCAGCTGGTATCTCGAGAACAGGAGGCGTCAGTGAGCAGCCGGGACGCCATCCTCGCCGCGGTGCGCGCCAACCAGCCGGCGCCGGCGCCGGCCATACCGGCGATTCCGTTGTTCGAGCGGACGTCGCGATCCTTTCTCGATGAGTTTCGGGAGAACCTGACGAGCATGGGCGGCAAACTCGCTCCGGCCCTCGACGCCGGCGGTCTCGATGCATGGCTGCGCGCACAGTTCCCCGACGCCGCCGTGATCTGCTCGGCCACGCCCGAGGTGCGCGGGACGCGGCCGCTCGACAGCGGCGCGCCGCCGGCCGAGCTGGCCGACGTCGATGTCGGCGTCGTCCGCGCCGCCTTTGGCGTCGCCGAAACCGGCTCGGTCTGGCTCAGCGAGAAAGAGTTGCAGGTGAACGCGCTGGCCTATCTCGCCCAGCACCTCGTCATCCTGCTCGATCCGACACGCATCGTCGGCAACCTGCATCAGGCTTACCGCGACCCCCGGTTCAACACCGCACGCTACGCGGTGCTGGTCACCGGTCCCTCCGCCACCGCCGACATCGAAGGCGTGCTCATCCATGGCGCCCAAGGCGTCCGCAGCCTGACCGTGGCCATGATCCCGCTTGGATAGGAGCGCACACCTGAGGCGAATTCCCCTCGTCCTTGACCTACGTCAAAGGCCCCGCCGCTCGCGCATGCCACTCTAAATGTGCCATGCTGTAACCGTTGCAAACGATCACCCTGAGAGACATTCATGCGACCGAAATGGCTACTGGAACCCAATGTGGCGTCTATCGATCGCGAATGCCCGGGCAAGGCAGGCGAGATCGGCGCGCTCTCTCCGAGCGCCGCGGTGCCCGACTATCTCAGCACTCATTATTGGTGGGCCTACATTCATCCTAGAGCGGTGAAGCTGTTCGAACGCCAATGGCTGGTCAATCTTATCCTGTTCGGCAACTACGTCCGGCTGCGCGAGGCCGCGCTGGCGGCGATGGGCGAATCGTTGCCGGGAACGACCTTGCAAGTGGCCTGCGTTTACGGCGATCTGACGAAGCGCCTAAGCCAACGCGCCGTGAAGGGCGGTGGTTCGATCGACATTGTCGACGTACTGCCGATCCAACTGAAAAACCTAAGCAACAAATTGCCGACGGCGGCGCCGGTAAGATTGCTGGCCATGGACGCGGTGGATCTCAGGCTGCCCGATGCCAGCTACGATCAGGTGCTGGTGTTCTTTCTGCTCCATGAGCAGCCGCGCGCGTGGCGCGAGCGAACGCTGCGCGAGGTGTATCGGGTCGTCAAGCCTGGCGGCAAGGTTGTGATCGTGGATTATGCGCGGCCGTTCTGGTGGCATCCGCTGCGCTATCTGCTTCCACCCTTTCTGGCCGCGCTCGAGCCGTTTGCGCTCGACTTGTGGCGAGAGGGAGTCACCGGCCGGCTGTCGCAGCTGCGTGCAACCATTGTGGATCAGCGCCGGTTTTACGGTGGACTATATCAGCTGGTGGTAAGCCGGCGCTGACTTGGCGATGCGGCGCCTGCGGCGGCCCTGTTGCGTAACAGCCGGCCTGCCCGCCGCTCGAAGGCGTCGAGAATCTTACCGAACATCGCAGCAAACACGCGCGAGGCGACCGCTGCCAACACCGGATTGCTGAACTCGTAGTTCACCGAAAAATACACCCGCGTATGCGTCTCGTCTTGCGGCTCAAACCTCCAGAGGGCGCTGAGATACCGCAGGGGTCCATCGGCAGCGTCGATGCTAATCTTACGGCCGAGCGCGTCTCCCGTTGTCCGGTTGGAATAACCGACCTCAAATGCCGAAAACCCAACGGTCATTCGCGACACGATGACGGTTATGCCCGGCTCTGGCGTCTTGCGCGACAACAGTCTGACGTCGTGGCAATGCGGCACGAACTGTGGATAGCTCTTCACGTCGAGAACGAGATTAAAAAGGTCCGACCACGGATGGCCAACAAGCTTGGTTGTCTGGACACTGGTCATGGCCTGAAGGCACACCGCGCTCGGTCGCCAGCACCTAAACTTGCGCTGGTCTTGCTGATCATAGATCGGCATGATGCCCTGGCGTTGCGCTAAATCAAGGCCTCGCGGTGCCGGCGCAGCAATCGTACCACCCGCACAGCCGTGCGCCGGACGCCGGAGGAGCCGCCTTGACCGTTTCGCCATGACGCCATTCCTCTCACCCAATGTCCGGGCCATCATGCCTTCGACCGGCACGCCACAGCGTGATCGGGCGCCGGATGCGCTTGCGGCGGGAACGCCCGCCGGCCTGCGCGATGATCTCGTCGCGCTCCTCGGCGCCGACTGCGTGCTCACTCGGCCGATCGATCTTATTCGCTACGCCACCGACGCCAGTCCTTATCGCCTTTTCCCCAAAGCGGTCGTGATCGCCCGCAATGTCGATGACGTGCGCAAAGTGCTCGACTATGCGCGGCAGCAGCATGAGAGCGTGACGTTCCGCGCCGCCGGTACCAGCCTCTCGGGCCAGGCGCAGGGCGATGGCATTCTGGTAGATGTCAGGCGGCATTGGGCCGGCGTCAACGTCGAAGCTGGCGGGCGGCGGTTGCGCGCCCGGCCCGGCACGATCTTGTCGCGTGCCAATCTCGCGCTGCTCGCGCACGGCTATCGCCTCGGCCCCGATCCGGCAAGCGCATCCGCCTGCACGATCGGCGGCGTCATCGCCAACAATTCCAGCGGCATGTGTTGCGGCACCACGCAGAACTCGTACAAAACCCTGTCGTCGCTTAAGTTCATGCTGCCCTCGGGCACATTCGTCGATAGTGCCGGAGAAGATGCCGAGCGGCATTTCGCCGCCGCCGAACCGGCGCTCGCCGCCGGCCTGATGGAAGTCAAGCGCGACATCGAATCCGATCCGGAACTCGTAGCGCGGCTGCGCAAGAAGTTCAGTATCAAGAACACGACCGGCTACCACATGGAGGCCTTCCTCGACGGCGCGACGCCGCTCGAGATCTTCCGCCGTCTAATCGTCGGCTCGGAGGGCACGCTTGCCTTTATCGCGGAGGCGGTTTTCGAGACGATCGCCGACGATCAATGCCGGCTCACGTCGTTTATGATCTTTCCCGACATGTATGCGGCCTGCGCGGCGGTGAAGCCGTTCGTCGATCACGGCGCGGCCGCGGTCGAGCTGGTCGATCGTGCGTCGTTGCGGGCGATCGAGGGAAAGCCCGGGGTGCCGGACCGCTGGAAAGCACTGCCCGAGCAAGCGACCGCGCTGCTGGTCGAGTTCCGTACGGCAAATGACGCGGCCCGCAGCGAGGCGGAGCGCATCGCCAACGCGACATTGGCCGGGCTTACGCTGCTCGAACCCGCGGCATTCACACGGGACCCGGTTCTTGCAGCGCAGTTTTGGAACGTGCGCAGCGGGCTCCTTGCCTCGGTCGGGGGCGCCCGGCCGTCGGGCTCATCGTTTATTCTGGAGGACGTATGCTTCCCGCGGGAGCGGCTCGCCGACGGCGCGCTCGATCTGCAGGCCCTGTTCGCCAAGCACGGCTACACCGGCATCGTCTTCGGACACGCTTCGGCCGGCAACTTGCACTTCCTCATCACCCCTTTCTTGAATGAGGCGAAGGAGATCGCTCACTACGGCGCGTTCCTACATGACGTCGTTGAATTGGTGGTCGGCAAATACGACGGGTCGCTCAAGGCCGAGCATGGCACCGGCCGCAACATCGCGCCTTACGTCGAGCGGGAATGGGGCAACAAACTCACGGCGTTGATGTGGAAGCTGAAACGGCTCGCCGATCCGCAAAATATTTTGTCGCCTGGGGTCATGCTGACGGCGGACCCGAAAAGCCATCTTGAGAACTTGCAGACTGCTCCTACGATCGAGCCGACCGTCGACCGCTGCATCCAGTGCGGCTTTTGCGAACCGGTCTGCCCGAGTCGCAACCTGACGACGACTCCGCGTCAGCGGATCGCGCTCCGCCGCGAGATGGCGCGACAAACCGCAGGCTCAAAGGTGTCTGCGGGGATTCTCGCGGACTACGACTACGACGCCATCCAGACCTGCGCGGGCGATGGTTCTTGCGGGATAGCGTGCCCCGTGGACATCAATACCGGGGCGTTGATGAAACATTTTCGCCACCTCGAACGCGGCCCGCGCGCCGAGCGCCTCGCTGCCGGGTTCGCGAGACGGTTCGGCACCGTCGAGCGCGTCGCGCGTCTCGCGGTCGGCGCCGCCGATGCGACAGCAAAAGTATTCGGTAAGCGCACGGTCACCGCGGTGACCGATACGGCGCGGGCTTTCGTCAGCAAGGATCTCATGCCCGGTTGGCTGCCAAACATGCCGGCCGCCGCCAAGCCGAAGCTGCCCGAAACATCGCGCGACGGCGCTGCCGGCGTCTACTTTACGGCATGTGTCAATCGCATCTTCGGCCGGATGACGAGTCAGGGCCATAAGCCGTCACTGCAGGAGGCTATGATCGCCGTCTCGGCACGCGCGGGGATGCCGCTATGGATTCCCCCCGACGTCGGCGGCCATTGCTGCGCAACGATCTGGCACTCGAAGGGTTACGCCGAGGGCAATGCGGTCATGGCGAACCGCACCGCGGAGAGTCTGTGGCGCTGGAGCGACGGCGGCAGGCTTCCGATCATTTGCGACGCCAGCTCGTGCTCGTTCGGGATCACCAGCGAAATCGTCGCGTATCTGACGCCGGAGAACCGCGAGCATCACGCGCAGCTGGCGATTCTTGACTCGATCGCCTGGGCCCACGACCGGTTGCTGCCCAAGCTCCAAATTCGGAGCAAGGTCGCATCCGCAGTGCTGCATCCGAGCTGCTCGGTCAATCACCTCAAGCTTGCGCCAAAGCTGCAGGCGCTCACCGCCGCGATGGCCGACGATGCGGTCACGCCGGCCGCTCACGGGTGCTGCGGCTTCGCCGGCGACCGTGGCTTCCTCCACACCGAACTCACCCGGTCGGCCACGGCCGAGGAGGCGGAGGAGGTTCGCACACGCAAGTTCGACGCTTATCTCTGTAGCAACCGCACATGTGAGATTGGCCTGAACCTCGCGACCGGCAGAGACTATGTGTCTTTTGTCTACCTGTTGGAGGAGTTGACGCGCCCCAAGTAAGCTGGTTGGACACCGACCTTCACGCCAAGATGGAGCTTGTCGGAAACTGGGAGGGCCTGACATGGCGCAACATCCTGCATTGCCGTATCTGCGGAGCTCCGAGAAGGGAAAGGTTGTTACCGCGGCCGACGCCGTGCGCCTGATCCGCGACGGTGACACGGTCGCGACCGGCGGCTTCGTCGGCATCGGATTTGCCGAGGAGATCGCGCTGGCGCTCGAGGAACTCTACCTGTCGGCGGAGGTCGAGCCGCCGCATGGCACCGGCAAGCCGCGCAATCTCACGCTCGTCTACGCGGCCGGCCAGGGCGACGGCAAGGATCGCGGGCTCAATCATTTCGCCCACGAGGGCCTTATCAAACGCGTGATCGGCGGTCACTGGGGCTTGGTGCCGAAGCTGCAGCAACTCGCTATTGCCAACCGGATCGAAGCTTACAACCTGCCGCAGGGCGTTATCACGCACCTGTTCCGCGACATCGCAGCCCACCGTCCCGGCCATATCACCAAAGTAGGCATCGGCACGTTTGTCGATCCGCGCAACGGCGGCGGCAAGCTCAACCCGCGCACCACCGAGGACCTTGTCGAGCTGGTGACGCTCGGCGGCACCGAGTGCCTGTTGTACAAGACGTTCCCGATCGACATCGGGATCATCCGTGCGACCAGTGGCGACGCCGACGGCAACCTCACCATGGAGCGCGAGGCCCTGACGCTTGAGGCGCTGGCCATCGCCATGGCCGTGCGCAATTCGGGCGGCATCGTCATCGCGCAAGTCGAGCGCGTGGTCGAAAGCGGCAGCCTCAATCCGCGTCAGGTCAAGGTGCCGGGCATTATGGTCGACTGTGTGGTCGTCGCCAAACCTGAGAACCATTGGCAGACGTTCGCGACCAACTACAATCCGGCGTTTTCCAGCGAGATCAGGGTGCGGATCGGTTCGCTGCCGCCGATGGAGATGAGCGAACGCAAGATCATCGCCCGGCGCGCCGCCTTCGAGCTGAAGCCCAACAGCGTCGTCAATCTCGGCATCGGCATGCCGGAGGGCATTGCCGCGATCGCCAACGAGGAGAAGATCATCGACCTCATCACGCTGACGGCGGAGCCGGGAGTGATCGGCGGCATTCCGGCGAGCGGCCTCAACTTCGGCGCCGGCATCAACACGCAAGCCGTGATCGATCAACCCTATCAGTTCGACTTCTACGACGGCGGCGGACTCGACATGGCTTTCCTCGGCCTCGCCCAGGTCGATGCGCGCGGCAATCTCAACGTCAGCAAGTTCGGGCCCAAGCTCGCTGGCGCGGGCGGTTTCATCAACATCAGCCAGAATGCGAAGAAGGTCATATTCGTCGGCACTTTCAACGCCGGCCGGCTGCGCGTGACGATTGAAAACGAGAAGCTCGTCATCCTCAACGAGGGCACGGCGAGAAAATTTGTCCAACAGGTCGAGCACGTGACCTTCAGCGGTCCGTACGCCGCCTTGCGCGAGCAACAGGTGCTGTACGTCACCGAGCGCTGTGTGTTTGCTCTGTCACCCGATGGGCTCGAACTGCGCGAGGTCGCGCCCGGGATAGACATCGAGCGCGACATTCTCGCGCAAATGGATTTCGAGCCAAGAGTTAATGTCACGCCCGAGATGATGGATGAGCGTATCTTTCGCCAGGAACCGATGGGTCTGCGCGACGACATGCTGAGCATCCCGCTCGACCAGCGCTTGACTTACGATCCGCAGCAGAACCTGTTCTTCGTCAATTTCGAGCGCTTCTCAGTGCGCAACCGCGGCGAAATACGTGCCATCGTCAAGGCGGTGGAGAGCAAGCTCGCGCCGCTTGGGCACCGGGTCTACGCGATCGTCAACTACGACAATTTCTCTATCGCGCCGGAGCTGCTTGACGAATACTCGGCGACGGTCCGCGGCTTGGTGGACCGCTTCTATTCCGGCGTCTCCCGCTACACGACGAGCGGCTTCCTGCGCATGAAGCTCGGCGAAGCGTTGGAAAAACGCGGCGTAGCCCCGCATATTTTCGAAAGCGCCACCGAGGCGCAATCCGATATCCAGATTTTGGAGAAAGGCGCGGGGCAGTGATGCCCCTTGTCTATCGGAGGAGAGCTCGACCGGTGATTGGCTGCCCGCTCAGTAAGCCACAATCGCGGAGCCGATAACCGATCACAGTAGCCCGGGCGCAAGAGGTAACTTTGATCCAAATCAACTTCAGTGACGGTTGCGGTGATGGAAGTTTGATGTGCATCAACGCTTGCCACCGCGGTCGCGGATATTGCGTGCCTGACCGCCGTCTTGAGCATGAGAACGCAATGGAACCGTCGCATAGCGTGGACGCCTCACAACTGGTCGGAGTTTGCCTGATTGCAGCCGAGCAACGCGACGTGCCCGTGGCTTGAGGCCCCGGCGTCTGCTATCGTTTCATCGTTACAGAGTTCACCGGGGAACCATCAGATATCATGACTCGTAAGCGACGACGGCTTGTATTGATTGGTGGGGGTCTTGGCGTTCTGGCGATTGCGGTTGGGCTGATGCTCAATGCGCTGCGCGACTCGATTGTATTTTTCAATTCGCCGAGCGACGTGG
>Ga0208937_1000257_pt1 | contig 48000 bp, 48 predicted proteins | sample June2015DPH_11_5_FD_184705 | JGI IMG/M metagenome (GOLD analysis project Ga0208937, IMG submission 184705) | Peatland microbial communities from SPRUCE experiment site at the Marcell Experimental Forest, Minnesota, USA - June2015DPH_11_40... | ecosystem: Environmental > Terrestrial > Soil >...
GCCGCGCTTGCCGCTCACTACGAAAAGGAAACAAACAACTCCGCTCTTGTCCAAAACGCGAAAGCCGCTTAACGTCATTCACGGCAACGCCCGCTTCACAAAGTTCAACAAAGACCGGGGCGATCCCTTGTGGCTTTCGCGCCGAGATAACCTACGGACCCGACGCCCGAGGGATGATCGAAATCCACCACACAGAGCCGCTTTATCTTCGATCCGGCGTCGGGTGGCGTATGGCAGTTACTGATGCACTGAGGCTGGTCGTGCCGCTGTGCCCGAATTGTCATCGAGTTGTCCACAAGAACCCTGAGTGTTGTATGCCCATAGCGGAACTAACCGGCCTGGTATCGGACATTCGTAAGTCACGGTAAAAGCGCAGTTTTTCAGCCATCAAAGTGCTTAATCTGGCAGTTTCTGCACCCCCGTTGACGCGTCAGAACAAATAAAGAACACTAGACAAGCTGATTCGCCACGCGCGCCGCTGGTTGGAGCGTTGAATGCAAAACACATCGCACGCAGTGATGGCCCAGCGCTCCGAGGGTAAAACCAGCCTCGATGACTTTCCCACACCCCCCTGGGCGACGCGGGCGCTGGTGGAGCATGTAGTATCGGCCAAAGGAGCCCTAGGTTCGATGACTTGCCTGGAGCCCGCCTGTGGACGCGGCCACATGTCGGTGGCGCTCGCAGAATACTTTGGCGATGTCGTCTCCTACGACGTGTTCGATTACGGCTTTGGGAGCGTCGCCGATTTTCTAAAAACGAAGCACGATGCCGGATCTTTCGACTGGGTCATCACCAACCCGCCATTCAAGCTGGCGGAAGATTTTATCGAGCGCTCTATGAAGATAGCGCGGCATGGTGTTGCCATGTTGACGCGCACGGTCTTTATCGAAAGCGTCGGTCGCTACGAGCGGCTGTTCAGGCCGAGGCCGCCGACATCGTTTGCTCAATTTGTCGAGCGTGTCCCCATGGTGAAGGGGCGAGTAGACAAGAAGGCGTCGACGGCTACCGGCTACGGATGGCTCGTATGGGAAAAGGACCGTCCGGCCAAGTCCAGGCTCGTCTGGATACCGCCATGCCGCAAACTATTAGAGCGCGATGGCGACTACCAGCAGTCGCCGCCTATGCCTAAGCGTCGAACGTCTGCTATAGTACTCCCACTTCACAAGTCTGACGTGGGCGACCTCTTCTTTGAGAAGACCGATGGGGGAAGAAGTTCTCAATCTCGTTAAAGATGAGGTTGAGAAAACGATTCAGCGTCTAAACACTAAGCAGTTCACGCCCGACCCGATAGCGGGCCGTCATTTTTCAAAAATCACGAGCATTCTCAGTTCGGCCTACAAGCGGCATGGATACATACTTGAACACGCACTGTTAGAAGCCCTCAAGCAGTGCCCGTATTTTGAAGTATGGCGAGATGAGCTGTTTCAGGTGCCATCGACCGTCGACCACATCGTTGAGGGCTCGATTGTCGCCGCAACGAAATTGATTGGTACGGATTATCCTTATTCCGATGGTCAGCGCACGCTTCAGGTTGATATTTTGGTATTTGATAAAAACACCGGCATCTTGAAGGCCTATGAAGTCAAACGCGGCGCTGGCCTGCACGACTCTGGTAAGCGTCGATCAATGCTCAGGGACGTGCTCTGCGTGCAGGTGTTGCTAAAGTCTTACGGGAAACAGCGCGGACTTGATGTGAAGGAAGCGTTCAGTCACATCATCTTTTATTACGGCCAATGTTCGATACCAAAGCCATTTAGTCTCATTGGCTCGGAACTCGACGAACATTTCGGGTGGCCGGTACAGGACGCGGTTGAAGAAGTAAACGCTTATTTTCAATCACGCCTTTTTGCAATCTTGTCAGGTGCAGGCTAGCTCTAGTGATCCGAATCTGACGCTTGGTACCGGCATATCAGTTGCCAAGGCGACTTAAACGCATGATTTGCCCCACTACGGGCGTTGTTGCGATCAACTGCCGAAAGCCTCGATCATCAGGATTCCATGGCTACAGCGAAGCAGGAACTTGGGGAATTTGGCGAAGAGCGGGTGGTTCAGGATTGTGGCTGTCCTCGCTGCAAGCGCTTTCGTACACTTGTACGGTTGCCGTCCAACTTCAAATGCGCGGATGTGATCTGCGACTTCTGCGGCTACCTTGGGCAGGTTAAAACCGTAACAACAAAGGACATAAATGCTGTGCCGAAGACCATCCTTGGCGCAGCGTGGGCTCCGCAGAAGGAGCGGATGGGATCGGGTATATACTTTCCCCTTTTCCTCGTTTTGGTAGATGCAAAAAATAAATATGCAATATTTTACCTTCCCGCCGATGTTCAACAGCCCTCGATGTTTCGTCCGCGCGTGCCACTTTCATCGACCGCGAAGAGGGCAGGTTGGCAGGGGTTCGTATACGATCTCGCCGGATCGCAAGATCGGTTTGTCCGGCTGAAATAAACGATCACACGCCTAGCCGGGTACCGTCCCTCACGATGAAGCACGCGTTGTTGTGCTCCTCGACGATCCACGGCGGCGGGAAGCGGCGCGCGGGCGGCATGGACGTGATTCAGGACTATGCGCTAGGCATCCTACGGGCAGGATCGCGATGTCCCTTCGCGGCTCGCGACAAAGAACGGCGTATTCTCAATTTGACATCTGTGTGTCAGCCCTGATGCCTCTACGGCACGCTCGGTGCTAGCGGAATCCCATGCGCGATCCTTATAGATAACAACATCCGGGTTCGGAAGCCGATCGACAGACCATTGATAAAGCCACTCGTCCCGAATTAGAGATTCTGGCACGAGCGAGGCCACAGCATCGTCAACGATGAGTCTGCCGAACTCTTTGCGTCTGTTGATGACATTTCGCAGTGCCGTTTCGTAGGTTCCGATTGCGCCAAAGTTTGGAACGCTAAGCCCTTCCCAAGGGGCGTTGCCAAGGTTCCCCCGGCCCAATGAAACAAACAGCACGATTGAGAGCACAGAGGTAAATAGTTGCAGGTTCATGCGTGCCCGTTTCATGGAAAATGCAATGCTCGGCCACGCAATGGCGACAATAATCGGAAATGAATAGTAGCTCGCAAGAGCGCCTGCATACCCGCTCGCAGCGAGCAACGACATTAGAATCCACGGCAAAACCGCGATTGGTCCGACTGCGAGAATAACGCTTCGCTTCCATACAGCCGTCGTCAATAAGAAAATCAAAGGCCACGTCAGATAAGCCTTAGCCGTGAGCAATACGATCAATCGTTGCCCCACAAGCGACCAACTCAGATGCGAAAAAATCGGATCACCCAAATAAACCACCTTTAATCTGCTTAAAGGAGCGGGATAAAAGAAATGCTGAAAGGCGAGCGCCGCGAAGGAATAGCCAAAGCAAATGCACGCAATAAGCGCATTCTCGCGCACCGACTCCCACGAGTCTCCCGATACCCGCTGCGCTAGCGCCAATAGGATGAGCACCAAGCCTGCGTGAACGCCCGCATCCTCGCGAACTAACAGGCACAATCCGAGCGCAACATATGCGCCTATCCGGTGGCGGGTAGACCGCAGCGCAAGAAAGAGAAGCAATAAAGCCGGGATCGCGATTTCGACGTGGGGAAAGCCGATTGTCGAAAGAACCGGCCCGCAGAAGGCGGTGGCGAGGGCCGTGATAGCCGCTAGCGCGAGATTGTCCGACCGCATGCAGGCGACGAACACGGCCGATCCCAGCAAGCCCACCCACACGCCTTGAAGAAGCGAGAAATATGCAGCGGCCGGGATGAACGACAAGGCCTGATGCAGCGCGGAAGTTACGTAGAAGATCGGCATAACGTGAATCGTGAAAAACGCGACGTGCTGATCAAATACCGGCGGCAGCAACATCGGCCACGACGTTGAAAACGAGGTGAGATAGGCGAACTCGCCGCTGTCCCAAAAATATGCGCCCGTTCGGTAGAAATGATTGAGCGTGTAGTCTGAAACCAACACGGCGCAGATGAGGAAGCATAGGCAGGCAAAAAGCGACTGCGGCCTTAGTCGGCTAATGCGATGGTGCCAAAGTTGCTCCCGCTTGAATCCATTCACCGCAGCCCCCACTTGCGGCATAACCAGAGTCTCGATCTACCTCGCTCTCGCCGGGTGACGCTAATAAACGAAATGGATATTGTTTGCCGTCAGGCTCGCCTCCGATACGCCAACTAGCTCAACCATGTCCGAGGCGACAATTTTGGTTACCGCAGACGTCGTGGTTGCTGCGGCTGCGTTTGCACCATTCTCGAAATCAACATCGGCGATGTGAGCGTTGCCGCTTGCATCGTTGTAAAGGAATAACATGTGAGCATCAGTATTGGCATTCACGCCTGTACCGGCGAAGGTCAGATTGAACGTGCTTCCAAGTGCGGTAGCGAGTGCCGCTGCATTGGCGAAAGTCGCGCCAGTGATTTCAATGACATCTGCCGTCGCAGAAAGCGTCGCGCCGGGAGTCACGGCATCGACGACGGATATACCGTCATTAATGCTGTAATTTATGCCATTTCCAGGTGTCAAGCCCACACTAGCAAAACCAGACTCGTAACCAACACCCCATGCCCCTACCGAGAATTGGAGGATGTCTGCATTAGAGCTGGAACCGGGTGTAAAGTTCGTAATGACAGACTGGTCAACGCTGGTGCTTGCGGCCGGAACGATGCCACCCCCAACACCGGATGGTGGAACGCCCCAGAAACCCGGCTGAATCTGGTCATTGGAGTTCACGATGGTTTGGCTTGTGGAGTAGAAGTCTCCGAATTCAGAGAGGACCAATTGGTACCCATTGAACTGAATGGTGTCGCTGACAGTGTGACCATTCAGGTAGATCGTATCAGCACCACCGGCCGTGTTAATCGTATCCCCGCCCACCTCGCTCGCAGTTATCACGTCGTTCCCCAGCGATCCGACCAGGGTGTTTGCGTGCACAGTCGAACCTGTAATGATGTCCCCTGTGGTGCCATTTACATTCGTGTCGGGGCCAACCATCACAAGCCCGCCCGAAGATGCAGCATTGATGACCCCCGCCGCCGCACCATAAATTGTGACAAGGCCAGTGTCTGTGTCGTTGATCGTAGTGCTGGTGCCGGAAAGGCTCAGTAGACCGGTAGTTAGTGCCTCAGTTCCACTGATGTTCACTATCTCCGATCCATCTGGATTCGCTGTAAAGGTGTTGATCGCGGCAGTGTCAAAACGAGAGTACTCGTTGTACCCGAGGTAGTTCTCAGTGCTGCCGGACGAGATAATATTAATAATTCCATATCCCGTCGCAGCAAGCGACCCGTAGGTGTCAGGATTAACAACAATCAACTCATTCGTGGTAGCTGTCACATTGAGGGCATCGATACTGTATGGCCCTCCTCCTTCGAGAGCGAGAGTGAATGTGGCGAGCGCGTTGATAATCGTCGAGGAGCCGCCTAGTTCTAATTCGGTCACAGAACTGGGCAACAAAGCCATGTTGATGGTGCCGCTGGCAGACCCTTCAAAAATTTGGAAATTTTCTGGGGTGGTAAGTGGAATTGTTGTCGTTAGCGTCGCGTCGTTCACAATTAGGGTATTCGTTCCACCACCACCATTAAGAGTAGTCATTGCGTCGATCACAACAGGCGTGTAGGCGGCGGCGGATAGATCAAAAGTATCATTGCCTGATCCGCCCTTGACGACAGTGAGAAGGCCAGCGTTTCCAGCGTCAGAATAACCACCCAATATGAGAACATTACCTGTTGTTGACGATGCATCGATGGTGGTTAGGTTTGCGAAACCCTCGGTATATAGTGTTATGTTCCCTGAACCGGAGAGCGTCATCGTTTTGGCGGATGTGGCGCTCCCCTCGTAAAGGTCAACTAAGTTATTGCCCGTAATGTTGATGTGCCAGTTCTCATAGCCGTTAGTCGCATTGCCATCGGGTTCGACCGTCAGTTGGGCGTATGGCCCTACAATTCCAGCGTTGTCCAAATTCAGCGCGAGTGAATCGTTGGTGCCGGAGAGGGCCGACGCAGCAATGAGGACAGTGAGGGAGGAATCGGTGTCGGTTAGACCTACCGTTGTCAGCGCGCTCTGCAACGATGCTCCAGTGACGCCTACGACAAGCGGGGCGTTTGAATTGACGTCGTTGAGTGTCAGCAAACCCGATACCAGCGAACCACCGGTGATCCACTGAGGGGCATCCCACGTTCCGACGTTCGTCAGGTTCCAAGTAGACACCCCGTGGATCGCAGCACCCAAAAGATTAGTTGTCACTGGATTGAAAGAAGCGTTCAGCGTGCCGCCTGTCCCGGTATCGACGATTGAGTCACCTGTTTGGAGCGTCGCAACCTGCGCCACCAAAGGCGCATTAAACTGAACATTGTTTGCAGCGGCATTGATGTTGTCCGCGCCAAGGGTGAGCGTGTAAGTCGCGGGGGGATCTGAAATTATATTTACACTGGCAACGCTTGATGCCGCCGATGTGACGCCGTTGTCGGTGTCCGTCGCCGACAAAGTGTCGACACCCAAAGGCAGCGGACTTGAGGGTGTAAACGTCCACAGGCCGTTGCTTCCGACCGGTGCGGTTCCCAACGCGGTACTGCCACCGTTCAGGTGGAGAGTTACCGTTGAACCGGCAGGTGCGCTGCCGGTGATCGTCGGCTCGACGTTGGTCGTCGGTGATGCGGGCGCATTGATCAGCGGCGGCGGCGGCAGCACGTCGATTGTAACAGCGGCAGATGCCGTCGATGTGACGCCGTGCTCGGTGTCCGTTGCCGACAAAGTGTCGACACCCAAAGGCAGCGGACTTGAGGGTGTAAAGGTCCACTGGCCGTTGCCTCCGACCGGTGCGGTTCCCAACGCGGTGCTGCTACCGTTCAGGTGGAGAGTTACCGTTGAACCGGCAGGTGCGCTGCCGGTGATCGTCGGCTCGACATTGGTCGTCGGTGATGCGGGCGCGTTGATTACCGGCGATGCGGGTGTGTTCGGCGGCGGATCTAAGGCCGAAATTATTGCGCTTTCGGCGACCGACATCGTCGTGGGGTCTGCCGTAACCCCCGCAATGTCAGTGTTCGTCAGCTCGGCTGCAGCCACCGTGAAATTTATTCCCTCGGTCGCCACTACGAAATTCGCTACACTTATCTTGTTAGCAATTGTCGTCTGGTCAGTGCTCTGTGCGCCATCGATTACCGCCAGGATAAAATCGCCAACCACTTTCGGGTTGCCTAGATTTTCAGACAGATAATTTTGCCAATAGGCCAGTCCGCCAGTATCGGGCATCCGGTTGAAAAGATTCTGGTAAACCTGCGTGATGAACGCTTGAATATCGGCTGTCGTTGCGACCAGCGGATTAGCGAGAAACGGATACTCCGCCTCGGCCTCGACCTGCACGGAGAATGACGCTGCGATCTGTGAGGTGTTAATCGCGCCGGAATTGAGTTCGTCGAGCCAGTAAGTCAAACCGCCTTGATCGGCCGCACGACCAAAATATCCGACGTAGAGGGCCTCGATCTGTGACTGCGGATCATTCGCGAATGGAAACGTAGCCATAGCGCACCCCCACTCAGCCGTTTCGGCTTGGTGTTAAAAGCGTCCGATGCTCCGGAGCTAGCGGGGGCTTTCAGTTTTCCAGTATCGACTCTATCGAAGGCGCGCTACATATCTATGGCGCGCTACATAGGCCCGCAGCATTGACCCAGTCGAGCCTCCGTTTGCCTCGTAATACCCTCGCGCCGTGGGGTGCATTGATCTACATCAAGCTGTTGATGGATTCCGGTTCGGTCTTGCAGTCCACGCTGCCCGCCACGCCGAGTGAGATCGGCTGCGGGCTCTCGGGGTTGTTGCGGACACTTACCGAGTTGTCCGCCCGGCCCTGAACACCGAGAGGCCGGAGAAGTTGGCTGGCCCCCGGCTAGCCGAAAGGGCATGCGGCTCGGCCCGTGGGCGCCTCGAACCGCGCGGCAGAAGGACAAGAAACGCGCGGTGAGCCGTGGCCAACAAAACAGCCTTCGTCGATCGGATAGTGACGCCCTTGATCGACGAGGCCGTCGCGGAAGGGCCATCCGCGAACCGCGCGTGGAAAAGGAGCGAAACACGCGCGGGAGGTAAGTTGGGCCACCGTCTGGTGCTCGGCCCTTATCGAGTCGAGACGACGGCCCCTCGCCGCGCGCGATACCGGGAGGAAAAACGCGCGCGGGTAAACTCATGCGGAGCGGCGCAGCGCCTCGGCTTTCGCGCGGCGGAGCCACGATCGAGGCCATGCTCGGCCTTCGCGGCGGCCACGCGGGCTTGCCATCCCAGCCAGGAAGCACCGCGCGGTCTTACGCCGTGCGGCGTTTGCGATTTTCGAGGTCTTCGTGCCGCAACCGCGCGCTCTGAAGTCGCTCCTGCTCTTTATGCCAGGCCGCAAGGCGCTGCTGTTCGCGACTTAGCTGTTGCTGCTGAGCATCGGCGGCACCGTGCCAGTTGTCGGAATAGCGGGCATCGTGAGCTGACGTCACCATCGCCTGCGCCATGGCCACGCCGAGGCCCTGCTGGCGCGGCGGCCATGCTGTTTTGCCATCAAAACCGAGAAGCGTGGTCGAGGCGGCGATACTACGATCGGAGGAACTGAAGCTTGCTAAGTTTCTCGCGATCAACTCCACCTGTTGAAGGTGTCGTTGCCCCGACGGCGCCGAGATGTTGATGCGGCTCACGTCGCGATCGACCGCTTCAGCGTTGCTGAAGATGGCAGCGAGCCGCTCGATCAACTCACGAGATTTCGAAAACTCAGCCGCCGCCTTGTCGCGCCGCACTTCGACCCGGTCACGATCAGCCTGCCAGCGCGATAGAAACTCACTCGCTTCAGCTTCCTGATAGCGGGACTGCAAGTGCGATAGAGCAGTCTGCAGACGGCCAACCACAAGCGTGGCCAGCTCTATCGATGCTCGCGCTCTATCGGGATCGGGCGTAATGGTCACATCCATTGCCGCTTTGCTTGTGGCAGCAGCATCCTGCTCGGCCGTGGCGAGCGCCTGCTCGACCTCGACGAGGAGCGCGGCAAGATCGGCCGCCGTGGTGTCATTTTTCAACGCATCGGCGATGCGCACTTCGATGGTTTTATCGCTCATGGTTCTCCTCCTAGATATCCATATGTTTGTTCTGCGTAAACGCGCTCGGTGATGGCATGGCCTTTTACGAGCGCCAGGCGTTGGCCAGCTCGGCATCTCTGGCGCGATAAAGCTCATCCATCGTTTGTTGATGCGAGCGGCCGTCGGTAGCGCGAACGGGCGAAGCATCGCGGGGCTCGTTCTTGCCAGCTCGCCAGGCCTCGCGCAGCTCCGCGTCTCGGAGCTGGTAGAGTTTCGCCATCCGCTGCTGGTGATCCTTCGCTGACATCGCGTCGCTGGTGCTGTCGTCGTTGGCCACGCATTTCAGTTTGCCGTCGACCGTCCGCAGGGTGCCGGAGCGGCCGTCGATCGTGCAGAGGTCGCCGTCGCGCTGGCCCACTGTGCCGCGCTCGCCAAAGCCGACGACATCGTCGCCCCGCTTGAACGCTGCCTCGAGGTCGGCGTCGTACTGGGCGTAATGGTCCGTGGCGCGCGGTTTGCCGTCGGCGAAACGGAAGCCCGGCCTGTTTGCTGAGCCGTCCGCGAAACGTGTGTCACGCATGTTGTTTCCTCCTTGTTGCTTGTGAAGTCCGAGCCGTTCTCCGGCGCGGTATGTGCTGCGCTTGGCCGCCTCGATCGCCGCTCGGCCCGTCGGCGACTCGTCCATGAGCGCCATCGGCACCCTGAGTTTGTCGCCTGAGCGAAGGATGAAGCGAATGTCGCCGTCGTCGTCGATTTCGTCGACGTTGAACGTTCTGCCCATGATGGGTGTCTCCTCTTGTGAGTCGGTGAAGTAGCATCGCGCGTCGCCGTCGCCCGAGAGCGCGTCGGCGATCGCCGCGTCGACGGCGGCGTCAGTGATCGGAAGACGGTGCCGGGCCAACTCGGCCATGACGGAAGCGACGAAGACCTCTGGGGCGCGAACCATCCGGGCCGTCGCCTGGATTTGCAGCCGATGCGCCGACGAGAGATTCAGCACACGGCCGCCTCAGTGGGATTCCCAATCCGTGGCCACGCCGTCCGCCACGGTCGGCGCGTACGGCATCCCGTCCTTCGGGTCGTCGGCGGTGCCGCCGATGGCGCCGCCCCATCCGGCGAGTATGCCGCCGCGCCACGTCCCGCCCGCACCGGGCGGCGGCGCCATAAACAGGTGCCAAGTGCGCGCGTACGTCGTGGGCGCGACGAACTCCCCGCCGGCGCCCGGGAGCACTCTACCAGCGTCGATGATCTCCACGGGCCACGACGCGCGGCGCACGGCGCGGCCCTTCTTCAGTTGGTTTTCGGCCCACGAGAAGTTCATTTGCGCGCCCGCTTCAGCGCGTCGTCGGTGTAGATGTTCACGTGCAGCAGCTTCCGCAGGACGTCGGAGACATCGTCATCGGTCGGCGGCTGGCAGGCGAGGGCCGCCAAGGCGTACTCGCAGTCGGCGAAAAACACGTCCCTAGTTTCCGGCGAAACCTTCAGGGCGGCGGCGGCGCGGATGCGCTCTTTTTGGCCGAGCGTGAGGTGCTGGAACTGCGGCATCATCACATCACCCATCCCGCGAAGTGCGCGGCGGCAGCGAGCGCCACGATAACGACGATGACGGCGAGCGCGGCGACCGCGTTGCGTAGAAGCTCATCCGTCGTGGTGGTTCTGTCGTCGCTCATGGCATGCGCGACCAGTCGATCTGGCGCGGCCCCCAGAGCGCTTGCCGGCGGTCGCCGATGTCGCCGCCGAACACCTGTCGGAAGTATTGCCGCTGCCGCCACAGGCGATTTGCTTCGGCCTTCTCGGCTTCGAGTTCGGACTTGGGCTTGGCGGCATCAGCCGCCACCTGCTTCTCGAACATAGTGTCACCCCCTTTTCAGCGCCTCGAGGTACCATTGAGGAAAGTTGACGCCCTCCTCGCCCCGCCGGTGGTCCGCGTAGGACTGGCCGCCACTTCCTCGCTCGTCGGCGTCCAAGTCCAGGCCGTCGATCCAGTTGTGCGCGCCGGCACCGAAGCCCACGAACAAGCTTTCGCTCTGGCTCTGCACGGCGGCGTGGCAGGCCATCGCCAGCGCCACGACGACGTCGATCTTGTGCGACGCCTTCTCTTTGCTGATCCGCCAGCCGCGCGGCGTCTCCACCGCGACGGCGCGTGAGACGGCAAGCCGCATCGCGGCGTCGGGGTAGCAGACCAGGCTTTGCGACTGGATCAGCTCGTATAGGTTCTGCGACATCGCGGTCAGGTTCGCCGAGGTCTGCGGTAACTCCTCCAGCGGCAGCCCCAGCTTCACCAGGCGCTGCGCGCTCGCCGCCATCTGGTATGGGTCGTACAGCACCTTGCGCAGCCGGAAGCGCTTGGACAGGTCGACCAGCGCCGCCTCGATGGCGCCGAAGTCGATCGGCTCCTCCGGCGTCGGCTGGAAGACGCGGTGGAAGGCCAGCCGCACCTGCCGCGACTTGGCGTCGTAGGTCACGCCGACGATGGCGGTCGAGTCGTGCTTCACCGAGGCGTCGACGCCGACATACACCTGCAGCCACGAGTTGGTCGGCGCGTGGCCGAGCGCGGGGTTGACGCAGCGGTCCCAACTCTCCATGGAGATGAACGCGGCCTCGCTGGTGACCCAGCGGTTTTCGATCATCCTCAGGTACTGGTTCGGCCGCAGATCTCTGCGCATTTGGCTGATCCATTTTTGATCTTGCCAAGGCGCGACCGGTTCGTGCGACCAGAACATCAGGATGCCGTCGCCCGCGCGCAGGCTCGGGCCGACCTCGGGCTGCGCCATGCCGCGCTTGTAGAGCGCTTCGAGCAGCACGCTCTCACCACTGAAACCAGCGTAGGTCACCGTCAGACGGCACGCGATCTTCCGCGTCGGCGGCGGTATCATCTCGTCGAAAAGCCTGTAGCCGCGCTCCGAGGAAATCGCCCAACTCTCGTCCACCACGGTCTCGTTCGGATTTGCACCAGCCGCCCCGGCATAATCCGAGGCGATGGCGCAAAGCGCTGCGTTGTCGAACGCGGGGAAGGTTATCTTGTCGGCGGTGATCTTCGCCTCGCGCTTCAGGAGCGGCGAGCATTCGACGATGCGCTTCGCCGCCTGGAAGACTCGCGATATGGCCTGTTCTAGGTCATTCGCGACCGCGTAGCCCTCTCCAAACTTGCCGGCGAACAACAAGATGGTTGTTAGCAAGTGCAACGCGCCGAAGGCGGTTTTGCCGCTTTTCTTCGGGCAGCTGTAAACCTGCTCGGCGTACAATAACCTTCCATCAGCATCGAGCTTGAACGAATGCGCGAGGAACTCGCGCTCGGCGGGCAGCAGTTTGAACGGCGAGCCTGTCTCGGGGTCATGCAGGACGGTCTCGATGAACTCCGTCGGCGACGAGCGCCAGCGGGCGAGCGCCTCGGTCACGACTTCGGCTCCTTGCGGCGGGCCGCCTGCCCGCGCTCCACCGCTTCGGTCAAGGCCGCCGCGTGCGCCGGATACTTGACCGGAACCGGGTTCAGCAGGGGCGTGGCGGCGGCGAGGCCGAGCGTGGCGCCGCGCATGAGGTCGTAGTCGGCGCCGCTCAGGCGCACGACCAGCTTGCGGTCGAGGCCGTAGCCCCAGTCCACCAGCTGGCGCGCGGCGAGGAACGGGACGAGGTCGAGGAATATCTCGGGGATGTGGTGCACGACCGCGCCGTCGCCGTCGGGCCAGCAGGCCGCGTACAGCAGGCCGTCCTCGGCGTGCGGCTTCACGGTCAGCTCGATGTCGACGTCGCTCATCGCGGCGCCCTCGGCAGGAAGTCGCTCAGCGTCGGGCCGAGGTCTCGCGCCCGCCGCTCCAGGCCGATGGTCTGCAGCAGCCGGCGCAAACCGCCGACGCCCCTGACGTAGATGTCGAGCTTGCCGACGTCGGCCTTGCCGTCGAGCGCGAACTGGCTTTCGAGCATCTCCAGTTCTGTCGTCAAAACCGCGGCGCGCCTGGCAAGCGAGCGCTCAGCGGAGCTGGCCTCGCCGCCGAGGTCGGAGAGGTGCTCGCCGAGGATGTCGCGGCAGCGCCGGGCCCATGCGTTCGTGTTCGGCACGCCCACCAGCAAGGCCGTGCCGTTGGTGACCGCCGACCTCTGGCGCGACTTCTGGCGCTTCGGGACGGACTGCCCGTTTTGGCCGGACGGAAGGCGCTGCGGGGCGGACGAAGGCCTAACGACCATGCCACTTTCGGGCAACGGTTTGGCGTTCATTTACGCCTCGGCGCGCTGCTCGCGCTCGCGCGCCGGCTGCGTCGCCTGCTCGATCTCGGCGAGCTTGTCGGCAGCCAAGCCCCGCAGCCAGCTAGATGCGGCCTGTCGGCGCCGGGCGAGATGGCGATCGATAGCGGCCATCATCTCGTCGTCGCACAGAACAACGATTCTATTGCTCATTGTCTGCATGTGGGTTTCTCCATAGGTGAAGAAAGCGCTGGGGCGCAGCGCTTTCGGGTGGTTTCAGAGGATTGTGAAGGTGGCGGGCTTAGGTGGCGAAAACGTCCGACCAGAACTCATCGATGTCGATAGCGTCATCGCCGCGCCATCGGGCTATCTGAAAGGCCGCGATCAGTTGCGCCTTAGCTTGAAGGTAGGATGGGAACGGCTGGCCAAGTCGTCGCGCCTGCCGTCGGCGTTCCCGGAACAGCTTATAAAAAGCTTGTTCAAACAGTGTCCGCATTTTTGGGCGCAGTTCCACCATCTCGATTCGTCATGATTTCGTTGGCGATTCTCAGGCCTTTGACACGCGGTGTCAATAGGACGGTGCACGTCCGAGCCGCCATAGGCGCGCGGAGGTGGTGGCGGTGCAGGGTCTTCGAGGCCGCCGCAAACGTCGCAGACGGCAACGGCAGCGCCGCAAGCCACGCAAAAGTCGAGCTTCATCAGTGTGTCCCGTCGTTCACGCAGGCCTGCACCGTGCCGGTGCTGACCTTGAAGCGCTGCGCGAGCGCTCGCATGCTGACGTCACCGGCACGATGTGGCTGTTGCCAATGTTGTTGAGATTCGCCTCAACAACTTAACTTTCATAAGGGGACGAGTGGCGCTGAGTCGCGCTGATTCGCGAACGACCTACGCTGATTCGCTTCGGCGCGAGTCGCGGACGCTGATGGCCTTACAGCCTCGAGATCATGCTGATGTCGACCGCGTAGGATCTGGCGATCGAGGCCAGCGTCTCGCCAGCCCCGCGCCGTTTGAGCGCCTCGGCCCGCTGGTATTCCGACAGCTTTCGCTTGCGGCCAAATTTGATGCCGTTTGCCATCGCACGCTTGCGACCTTCACCCGTCCGCTCGCGGATCAGGTCACGCTCGAAATCGGCGATTGCCGCCAGCAGCACCGAGAGCAGCCGTCCCTGCGACGTCGTTGTGTCCCAGAGCGGATCGCCGAGCGACCTGAACGCCGCCCCGGCCTTGCCGATCGCGTCGATGAGGTTGAGCAACTCGCGCGTCGACCTGCCGAGGCGATCGATCTTCGCCACCACGACGATGTCGCCGGCCTTGAGCGACGCCATAAGCTTGGCGAGCTGCGGCCGATCGGCCCGAGCGCCGCTCACCTTCTCGCGGTAGACGGTCGTCGCGCCCGCCGCCTTCAGCGCCTCGAGCTGCGCGGTCAGGTCTTGGCCCTGCGTCGACACCCTGGCATAGCCGAGGATGGCCATTTCTCGTCCCTCTGGTTCGCAAATAACTTTCGCAATATATAAACCCCAGCAAAACCGCGTCAAGCGGCAACATTGCGAAACTTGAAAGTTTCGCAAAGCCGATGAGGTCAAGGGGCTGGACGGCCGGGCTGCCATGCCGCGGCGCGCGGCCAGATAAGTCAGCGATGCTGACCATTTCGCCCCTTCTTCGGGCGGGGCTTCAAAAACTGCGCCCGAAAGAGCCGACCCGCTTCGCCAGTGGTCGTGCCAACCTACCGGGCATCGGGTCGCCAAAAAACCCGATGCAAAAATGCCCCGAGGGCACTTTGTGCGGGATGCCGGAAAGCCCATAACTGGCGCTGCTCTGGCGCTGCTTTTTTTCTGCCTCGAGGCTGGACGCCCGCCCCCCCATCCAAGTCGGCCTGTGCGACCCTCGGTCAGTCCTCCTCCACCGGCAGAATGCGGCGGGGTTACTTCAGCCGCCTCTTACGGACGCGGGAGGGGCGCTGACGGGCGCTAGACTTCCGACTCTCCGGAAGTCTTTGCCCCGACGTCAGGTCTCCCCGTGGGGGGTACTGCAGCCGCCCTCGCTGCCTTCGCATTGATCACCGCCATGAGCTTGTGGAGCTTCCAAGGGGGAGCGGTAAGCATCCATAGCGCCAGTTGGCGACGTGGCGACAACGCCGTGAGCCGAGGGCGGGACGTAGGCCGCCGCGGTATCTTCTAAGCTTCAGTGCTTCTTTTCGGATAGGGCAGCACCAAGTGGGCGATGGCGTCGCGGTTGCGTCTCTGGTCATGCTTGCTGCCTCGAAAGGCGAAATATCGGCCGCGGCGCGGCACCGGGACGGCATCAAAGCCGAGCGCCGCCAGCGCGCGGGCGCCCCGCGTGCCAGCGAGACGCCCCGCCTGCCGCTCCGAAACGTGCTTACCGTTAATACGGATTAGCGAGCGCCCGCCTTGGCGCATCACCCCGACAAAGTCGAATCCGCACGCCTGATAGATCGTGCCGACCTCGCCGAGCGTGCCGTCGACCGTCGCTGTCACGATCTGAAAATGTGCCGGCAGCAATTTCATTGAGCGACGAACCAGTTTACTCGCCGCATGCAGCGGTGCGCGATGCGTGCAGGCGCCGCGCAGGAGCGCGATGATTTTTCCGCGGTAGCCGTAGGCGTCCCAGACGCCAAGGTTTTCTCCGTACTCGTCGCCGTAAACGACGGCTCCCTCGCACGAATCGGCGAAGAAAATTCCGAAGCTGTAGCGGGCGACGGCGGGCATCGGCTCAAAGCGGCCGATGATTTCCGCGGCGGTCGCTAGTGGGATCGGTCGGATGACGGCGCTGCAAATATCAGGCGGGAGCAAAGAACATCCATCGGCAGCAGCATGTTTGTCTTTGATCAGCCGCAGGTTCGCCTTCGACGGCGCAGCAGCGGCCTTGCGGCGCCGGTACGCGCGCTGTCGGCAGGCCACAGAGCAGAAGCGCGCGCCAAGCCGCTGCCCGAGCGGCAGGCGCTTGCGGCAGACGGCGCACTTGCGGGCGACGGCGAGCGCCGTGCGCGCCCGCTTGTGCCAATGCGCGACTCGGCACGTGGCCGAGCAATATTTCGCGTCGCCGCGCGCCCGCCGAGCGAGTGGCTTCGAACACCGCACGCAACGACGGATACGTGCAACGCCTACGTTACGGCTATGCACAACGGATCGGGATTTCATGGTGCTATGCACTTCCGTAGGGTGTGCTCCTTTTCGGTATGCACCGAGAGAGGAAGAGGAGTGTGAGAGGATAGGTAAGTAAGAATAGCTGTACGATTTCGTACACCCACCCCCTTTATGCCCAGATGTATTCCGCTGGCGATGTGCTCCATGCCTTCTTGATCTTTGCGATGTAGCCGAGGTCAATGAGGTGCTCGCGGGCTTGGACAAACCGCTGCCTCGTCCACCCGAAGTTCTCGGCGAGACCATTAGCGATCCAGAATACGGCCGATGCCCCCTCACTGACCCGCAGGAACTCCAGCAGGAACCAGGCATCGACATCGCCGCTGAAGCTGGCGAGTTCCGTTCGCCGCTCGCCGCCGCGCCCGATCCAGTTGCGGTGCTCCGTGGTCATCTTCCACACATTGCCGACGACTTGGTTGACCTCTTCGATTGCCATGGGTTCTGCGCTCTCGTTGTTGTGGCTTACGGCGACTTCCAAAAGCCGCTCTCGCGTCCCGCCTTCGGCGTAGATCTCTCTTGCGGTTGGCCCGATCGCACGGAGCAGCGCATTGTTGCGACCGTCGCCATCCCGCATGCCACTGAGCGGACTGGCAAGGCTGTCCGCCTTCTTGGCACGTTCGCGCGGAGCCTTAACTCGATACAGCGCCGGATCAAGGTTGCGCATCACCGGCAACCGGCCGATGTCGTCGAGGTTTCCGGCGATGAATTCATACTGCGCCGACAGATCAGCGTTGAAGCTCGGCGGGGGGACTGTGAAGCCGCCGCCGAGGAGGTCAATCGGCAAACCCGGGAAGGGCCGTATAAGACGCTTCTCGCCGTTGTGCCGATACCACGCCTTGAATTTACGGCTTGCCGTCCTGATGACGATCGGCGTGTCGCCGTGGCGGTCGAGGGCATCGGCGAGGATATTCTCGGCCGGGGTGTCGATATCCACCTCTGTGAGGCCGCTCGCCGGTGGTAGCCTTTCGCCTCGTCGGTTGGTGTGCCATTCTTTGGGACCGAGGTTTAATCCGAATGCCGGAGCGAACGGAAACTCCTGGGCCCATTCGGCGCTTAGATCCGGGCCGACCTTTGGGTAGCCCCTGACCATTGGCTTCTTCGTGGTCCCGATCCTGACCGGGAATGTCGCAATCCCGCGATCGGCATAGACCTTCTGCCAAATGACGAAGCCGGAATGGATGGAGCCGTCGCTGTATCGGCACAGTTGCGATGGGAGTGTTTTCGCGCTTGTATTCGACGCTGCGGCAGGCGCTTCGGAGTATTTTCGTGCTGGACTCAAAATACTCACCACCATGTGGGCGTCTTGCCCCAGCTCTTCAAAACCGTCCGCAATGATTTTTGCTCGGCTTCGTTGATCAGGGTGTCCCGTTCCCACTGCTGCCACTCGATGCGTTCCTTGATTGCCTCCTCGACCTTGGCCCGCAAATCGTTCGGGTCCATTGCGTCCAATTCCCAGCACCGGTCTCCGAAGTTGCGGACAAACCACTTGTAGCGAGTGTCCTTGCTTTTGTCTGATGCCGGAAACGACGGCAGCCCAGCAGCGAAGTCGTCGGATGTGATGGCAATCCGCTTGATGGCCACATGATCACCCTCATACTTCTCAAGTCTTTTCGGCAGGTCCACTTCCGACATGCACATGCCGGACGGATCATAGTCGCCGACATAGAGCATGATGAGTGGGCGCCTGTCGTTGTCCTGGCAAACATCCATGACGGTTGTCGCACTGCTGAAGCCGTGCAGCACGCGGAAACCCACGCCATACTTGTCGAGCGTAGGAGCAAGAACTCCACGGACGGTCCCCTTCTCGCTCCACACTTCGACACGCACTGGCTGACGGTTCCAGAATTCCCGGCGATAGGATGCGCCCAGGGTGCGGACGAAGGAATCTGGATTATCCCACGCCGCAGCCTTTTCGAGTTCGCGGGTTTCGTCGACAATCCATTCCCACGGGATGATGCCCTCCTCGCGAGACTCCTTGAGCAGCCGGTAAACGGCGTTCATGTCCTGTCGGCTCATCGACGGGATTAGACCCTTGGTGAACAGCTTGTAGCCCACACCGCGGCCGGTGATCGGCTGCGCGGCCTCGGCGATGTCGAACATGGCATCGATCAGCTCAAGGGACTTCTTGGCCCGGCCCCGACCTTTTTTCGGGCTAGACTCAAAATGCTCGGAGAGCGCTTCCGCCGTGAACTCGGAGACATCGACGGATTCGTAGTCCGCTTGACCAGCAAGCGGACTACTGTTATTTTGGGGGGGCATAGTAAACTTCCTTTCTTCTGTTACGGCGCTTCAACGCCGGTTGGTTTAAGTTTCGCGGCCGGTCACCTCGTCCAAAGGTGTCCGGCCGTTTTCCTTTTTAGGTAGCGCGCTCCTTCGGTTTGCAGCGGCGCACGTTTCCTGCAACGATTTTCATGCTGGCATTGCGCGCGACATAGGCGGTGTTCGAGAGATACGTCGTCGGCAGGCGCATCCGCGAGGCAGTTCTGTCAGAGACAGAAAGCTCATCACGAGCAAATTCACGTCGTGGAATCAGGATGTCGTCGTCGAGGCGGACGTGGCGGTGCTCGCGTCGGTACAGGGCGCTGTCGGTATTGCTTATGTCGGTCATTTTCCGTTGTCCGGTATCAGTTAAAAGCTAGACAATGCGCTACCTCCTGCTGACCGCCACCGTCAATAGGCGGCGCGCGCTATGCCATTGAAATAACATCAGTTTTCGGACAAATTGTCTCGAAGCAGGGCGTAACCATCTGGGCGCGTTAAGGTATTCCGCGCGCGTTTTTTCATGGTGTTTCAGAGATCGAAACCGCGCGTCGATCGCGCGCCGGACATGGCCACTTCCCCGCCATATTGAGCGCGCGAATCAACGCCCGCTGGCGTCACCCGCGCACCGGTGACAGCGCGGCGCCGCCAAATCCGCCGCCACATCGCCGCCGCGATCCGCGCGTGCGCGGCTCCGCAATCGCGCGCGGCGCGATCGGCGAGAAATATGTGCGTCGGCGCGGCCGCGGCACCGCCGGCCTTTGCTTTTGCGGCGGCGCGCAAATAGAATCGTCGCAGAATGAATGACGACGCCCAACGCGCGTTGCCGGTCCGGTTGCTTCACGAACTTCTCCGGGGCGGCGCGACCATCGAAGAGTTGACGGCGAAAGCGCCGCGCGGTGCCGGTTGCGTGGAGCTTGGCCGCCGTGGCATGAAGCGAACGCGCCGCGCCCGCAGGCCGACGCTCGCCGCCGTGCGCAAGGAAGCGGATAGAGCGGGCATCGCAGTTGCCCGCTACGAAGTCGCGCCGGACAAGATCATCGTCGTCCCCGGCAAGCCCGGGGTCGATAATGCTGTTGAGGTCAACGAATGGGACGATTGGATCAATGGCGCGGCTCCTGAAATTCATTGAGGCGGTCCCCAAGCAGAACGGCAAGCTGTATTTCTACTTTCGCCGCCGGGGCAAGCGGACGCCGTTGCCCGGCGCGTACAACTCGCCGGAATTTATGGAGGCCTATTGGGCGCTGCGCAACGGCGGCGCGGCAAAGGTCGAGATCGGTGCCAGCCGCAGTGTGCCGGGCACCGTCAACGCGGCGATCGCGGCGCTACACCAAAGCCATCGGTTCACCAAGAACAGGCCCATCACGCAGGCGACCGACCGCAATATCCTTGAAGCATTCCGCGTCCGGCATGGTGACAAGCGCATCGCGCTCCTTGAACAGCGTCACGTCGAGGCGATGCTCGCGGAGAAGGCGGGCAAGCCGTCGGCGCAGCGCAACCTCCTGCGCGTGCTGCGCGCGCTCCTGGCGTTCGCGGTGAGCGAGAAGCTGCGCCGCGACAATCCGGCGCTCGGTGTCAAGCTCGACGCGATCAAGACCACCGGCTTTCACAGTTGGACGGAGGATGAGCTTCGCCAGTACGAGGAACGCCATCCGATCGGCACCAAGGCGCGCCTCGCTCTCGATTTGCTGCTCTACACGGCGCAACGCCGGAGCGACGTTGTGCAACTCGGGCCGCCAAACATCGGCGTCGGCGAGAACGGAGAACCCCGGCTCCGGTTCACGCAATCCAAGACCGGCAGCGTCATGGATATCCCGATCGCCGAGCCGCTCGCGAAGACGATCGCCGCGACGAACATGGTCGGCGTCAAGACCTTCCTCGTGACAGAGTACGGCAAGCCGTTCACAGCGGCAGGTTTCGGCAACTGGTTTCGCGCCCGTTGCGACGAGGCGGGACTGCCCCACTGCAGCGCCCACGGGCTGCGCAAAGCCTTCCTGCGGCGCATGGCGGAAGCCGGTTGCTCGGAGGACTACATCGCCAGCATCTCCGGTCACACGGACATGCGCGAGATCCGAAGGTACGTCGCGGCGGCGAACAGGGCAAAAATGGCGACCGCAGGCATGGCCAAGACGTTGGCGTTGTTCCCGACCGAGAAGTCGTAAGCGACAGTTGGCAGTTTTCAGAAAGCCTTTTAGCGCCAAAAGGGGGTTTAGCGGCAGGTTGGCAACGTAAGCCATTGACGACACTGGGATGTGGTTCTCCCGTCGCTCCCGCCACGCTTTCCATCATTTGGCGCATCCTCACAATACTCCGGGCACGCCAGCGTCGCGCGCATGGCTTAACCCACAAGCCCGCCTTGCGCCTTTTTGTGCACTGCGCTAAGGGTCACGCCCAGTTCGTTTTCCAACGCGAACCGCGAGATTTGGGGGCAAATCGGCGCGGTCCCGCCCTGCGCGTTGGGGCCTTGATCTTGACGCGTGGAAGACGACGGCTGCCGGGTGACGGCGGCCAAGAGGGTGCGCGGTGACTCAGTCGCTCAATCAATTTTTGCTCGGCTATCTGCCGCTCATTGTTTTCATCGCGGTAGCGGCTGTGATTGGGACGGCGCTCCTCCTCTCCGCCTTTCTCGTCGCCTACAAGCAACCCGATCCGGAGAAGCTTTCGGCCTACGAGTGCGGCTTCAACGCCTTCGACGATGCGCGTATGAAATTCGACGTGCGCTTTTACTTGGTCGCGATTCTCTTCATCATTTTCGATCTCGAAGTCAGCTTTCTTTTCCCCTGGGCGGTGGCCTTCGGCAAGCTCGGCCTGTTTGGCTACTGCTCGATGATGCTGTTCCTTGCGGTGCTGACGATCGGGTTTATTTATGAGTGGAAGAAGGGAGCGCTCGAATGGAACTGAGCGGACCCGCGATCCAAACTCAGCGTCCGGGATTGGTTGACGCGCGCACCGCAAAGCCGGTGAGTGCCAGCGATCCGTTTTTTACCGGTCTCAACGCCGAGCTTGCCGACAAGGGATTTCTCGTCGCGGCGGCGGACGACCTCGTCGCCTGGGCACGCACCGGTTCGCTGATGTGGATGACGTTCGGGCTCGCCTGTTGCGCCGTCGAAATGATACAGATGTCGATGCCGCGCTACGACGCCGAGCGCTTCGGTCTGGCGCCGCGCGCCTCACCGCGCCAATCCGACGTCATGATCGTCGCCGGCACGCTCACCAACAAGATGGCGCCGGCGCTGCGTAAGGTCTACGACCAGATGCCGGAGCCGCGTTACGTGGTGTCGATGGGATCGTGCGCCAACGGCGGCGGCTATTACCATTACTCCTATTCGGTGGTGCGCGGCTGCGACCGGGTCGTGCCGGTCGACATCTACGTGCCGGGCTGTCCGCCGACGGCCGAGGCCCTGCTGTACGGGCTGCTGCTGCTGCAAAAGAAAATCCGCCGCACCGCGACGATCGAACGCTGATCATGGATGATTCACTCGACACCCTCGGCAAGACGATCGCTGCTGCGCTTGCCCCGTCGGTGCTCGGCTATACGGTTGCGCATCATGAACTGACGGTAACGGCCGCGGCCCGCGACATCGTCGCGGTCATGCGCTTCCTGCGCGACGACCCGCGCTGCCAGTTCTGGAATATCACCGACGTGACCGCCGTCGACTGGCCGGGCCGCGAGCGGCGCTTCGATGTCGTCTATCATCTGCTTTCGCCCAAGCACAATGTGCGCCTGCGCGTGAAGGTCGAGACCGACGAGACGACGCCGGTCGATTCGATCATCGAGGTGTTTCCCGGCGCCAATTGGTTTGAACGCGAGACCTACGATCTCTACGGCGTCCTCTTCACCGGCCATCCGGACATGCGGCGGATTCTCACCGATTACGGTTTCGAGGGTCATCCGCTGCGCAAGGACTTTCCGCTTACCGGCTTCGTCGAGGTGAGTTACGACGACGAGCTCAAGCGCGTCGTCTACGCGCCGGTGCGGCTGGCCCAGGAATTCCGCAACTTCGATTTTCTATCGCCCTGGGAAGGGACGGATTACGTGCTGCCGGGCGACGAAAAGGCCGGCAAGAACGGTGGCGGGCAGGGGTCGTGAAACAGGTCGCGGCGCCGGCCGCATAGGTCGCTTTGGGATGCACGATGGCTGAGACGAGACAGCGCAACTTCACCATCAATTTCGGCCCGCAGCATCCGTCGGCGCACGGCGTATTGCGGCTCGTCCTCGAGCTTGATGGCGAGGTCGTGGAGCGCGTCGATCCGCATATCGGACTTTTACATCGCGGCACCGAGAAGCTGATCGAGCACAAGACCTATATGCAGGCGATTCCGTATTTCGACCGGCTCGACTATGTGGCGCCGATGAACCAGGAGCATGCGTTCTGCCTCGCGGCGGAAAAGCTGCTCGGCATCCAGGTTCCCAGACGCGGGCAGCTGATCCGCGTCTTGTACAGCGAAATCGGCCGTCTGCTGTCGCATCTCCTCAATATCACGACCCAGGCGCTAGATATCGGGGCGCTGACGCCGCCGCTGTGGGGATTTGAAGAGCGCGAGAAGCTCATGGGTTTCTATGAGCGGGCCTCGGGCGCGCGCATGCATGCGGCCTATTTCCGCGTCGGCGGCGTGCATCAGGATTTGCCGCCGAAACTGATCGACGACATTGAGGCCTTTTGCGATCCATTCCTGCAGACCTGCGACGACCTCGAGGTGCTGCTCACTGAGAACCGCATCTTCAAGCAGCGCAACGTCGATATCGGCGTGGTGACGCTGGAAGACGCCTGGGCGCGGGGATTTTCCGGCGTCATGGTGCGCGGCTCCGGTGCGGCGTGGGATTTGCGCAAGGCGCAGCCCTACGAGTGCTATTCCGAGTTCGATTTCGACATCCCGATAGGCCGGCACGGCGACAATTACGATCGTTATTGCGTGCGTATGGAAGAGATGCACCAGTCGGTCCGCATCATGCGGCAGTGCATCGAAAAGTTACGGGCTGCGGACGGCCAGGGCCCGGTCCTCGTCGAGGACAACAAGATCGCGCCGCCGCGGCGGGCGCAGATGAAACGTTCGATGGAATCGCTCATTCACCATTTCAAGCTCTACACCGAAGGCTTTCACGTGCCGGCCGGCGAAGTCTACGCCGCCGTCGAGGCGCCCAAGGGCGAGTTCGGCGTCTATCTCGTCGCCGACGGCACCAACAAACCGTACAAGTGCAAGATTCGCGCGCCCGGCTTTGCCCACCTGCAGGCCATGGATTTCTTGTGCCGCGGGTACATGCTCGCCGACGTGTCGGCGACCCTCGGCAGTCTCGACATCGTGTTCGGAGAGGTCGACCGATGAGCGTGCGCCGCCTCGCCGAAAAACAGCCGCCGAGCTTTGCGTTCACTTCCCAGAATCTGGAATGGGCGAAGGCGCAGATCGCCAAATATCCGCCGGGCCGTCAGCAATCCGCGGTGATCCCGCTATTGTGGCGAGCGCAGCAGCAGGCCGGCGGCTGGCTGCCGCAGAAGGCGATCGAAGCGGTCGCCGAGATGCTCGGCATGGCGAGGATTCGCGTGCTCGAAGTGGCGACCTTCTACACGATGTTCAATCTTTCGCCGGTCGGTCGCTTCCACGTGCAGTTCTGCGGCACGACGCCGTGCATGCTGCGCGGCGCCGACCAGCTCAAGAAAGTCCTGCATCACAAGATCGGCCACGAGAACGACGTCACCACCGACGGCACGTTCTCCTGGACCGAGGTCGAGTGCCTGGGCGCCTGCGTCAACGCGCCGATGGTGCAGATCAATGCCGATTATTACGAGGATCTGACGCCGGAAACGCTGACCCGCATCCTCGACGACCTGGCGGCCGGCAAAACGCCGCAGCCGGGTCCGCAGATCGATCGCCAGCTCTCGGCGCCGGTCGGCGGCGAGACGACGCTGACCGATCCGTCGCTCTACGCCGGCAACGGCAAGTCAAAGCAGGCCGGCGGCCCGTTGAGCGACAGCGACGCCAAGAAGCCCGGCGCAACCGCCAACGTCCACGAAGCGCCGCTGCCAAAGCCGCCGATCGCCGACGCAACCGACCCGAGACGTGGATAGAACAATTCGCGGATTAGAAAAATGCTCGCCGACAAGGACCGCATCTTTCGCAATCTCTACGGCCGCCACGATTGGGGCCTCGACGGTGCCCGCGCGCGCGGTGCCTGGGACGGCACCAAGGCGATTTTGGAACGAGGCCGCGACGCGCTGGTCAACGAGATGAAGGCGTCGGGCCAGCGCGGGCGGGGCGGCGCCGGATTCCCGACCGGGCTGAAATGGTCGTTCATGCCCAAGCAGTCCGAGGGCCGGCCGCACTATCTCGTCGTCAATGCCGACGAGTCGGAACCCGGCACCTGCAAGGACCGCGAGGTGATGCGGAACGATCCGCATCTGTTGATCGAGGGGTGCCTGATCGCCGGCAGCGCCATGGGGGCGCACACCGGCTACATTTATATTCGCGGCGAGTTCATTCGCGAACGCGAGCGCCTCCAGGCCGCGATCGATCAAGCATACGACGCCAAGCTCATTGGCAAGAACAACATCCACGGTTACGACTTCGACCTCCTCGTGCATCACGGCGCCGGCGCTTACATCTGCGGCGAGGAAACGGCGCTCTTGGAGAGCCTTGAAGGCAAGAAGGGGCAGCCGCGGCTAAAGCCGCCGTTCCCCGCCAATATGGGGCTCTACGGCTGCCCGACCACCGTCAACAATGTCGAGACCATTGCGCAAGTGCCCGACGTCATGCGGCGCGGCGCCGCCTGGTTCGCCGGCATCGGCCGGCAGAACAATACCGGCACCAAGCTCTTTTGCATTTCCGGCCACGTCGAGCGGCCGTGCAATGTCGAAGAGGCGATGGGCATTCCGCTGCGCGAACTGATCGAGCGGCATGCCGGCGGCGTGCGCGGCGGCTGGAACAACCTGCTCGCCGTCATTCCGGGCGGCTCGTCGATGCCGCTGGTGCCCGCCGGGCCCGATCAGGCCGACTCGCTGTTGATGGATTTCGACGGCTGTATCCAGAAGAAATCAGCGCTGGGAACGGCCGCGGTCATCGTGATGGACAAATCGGCGGACATCGTGAAGGCGATGGCGCGCATCTCCTACTTCTACAAACACGAGAGCTGCGGCCAGTGCACGCCGTGCCGCGAAGGCATGGGCTGGATGTGGCGCCTGCTCACCCGCATGGCGGAAGGGCGCGCGCAAAAGCGCGAGATCGACACCCTTTGGGATGTGACCAAGCAGATCGAAGGCCACACGATCTGTGCGTTCGGCGACGGCGCGGCCTGGCCGGTGCAGGGTCTGCTGCGGCATTTCCGGCCAGACATCGAGCGCCGCATCGACGAATATACCGCCAATCCCGACACGGTGGGCGTGCTTGATCCGTCGGTACCCGAGGCGGCGGAGTGAGAACGCGATGACCAAGCTCATCATCGACGGCAAAGAGATCGACGTCCCGCAGGAGTACACGCTGCTCCAGGCCTGCGAGGCGGCGGGTGCGGAGATTCCACGCTTCTGTTTCCAGGAACGGCTGTCGATCGCCGGCAATTGCCGCATGTGCCTGGTCGAGCTCGCCGGCTCGCCGAAGCCGATTGCGAGCTGCGCCTGGGGCGTGCGCGACTGCCGGCCCGGCCCCAAGGGCGAGCCGCCGGAGGTGAAGACGCGCTCGCCGATGGTGCGCAAGGCGCGCGAAGGCGTGATGGAATTTTTGCTCATCAACCATCCGCTCGACTGTCCGATCTGCGACCAGGGCGGCGAATGCGACCTGCAGGACCAATCCATGGCCTACGGTGTCGACGCCAGCCGCTTTCGCGAGAACAAGCGCGCGGTCGAGGACAAATATCTCGGCGCGCTGGTCAAGACCGCGATGAACCGCTGCATCCAATGCACGCGCTGCATCCGCTTCGCCACCGAGGTCGCCGGCGTGCCCGAATTGGGCGCCATCGGCCGCGGCGAGGACATGGAGATCACGACCTATCTTGAAGAGGCGATGGTCTCCGAACTGCAGGGCAACGTGGTCGACCTCTGTCCGGTCGGTGCGCTGACCTCGAAACCCTACGCCTTCGCGGCGCGGCCGTGGGAGCTGAACAAGACCGAGTCGATCGACGTCATGGATGCGCTCGGCTGCGCCATCCGCATCGATACGCGCGGCCGCGAGGTGATGCGCATCCTGCCGCGCGTCAACGACGACATCAACGAGGAGTGGATCTCCGACAAGACCCGGCACGTGGTCGACGGCCTGCGTACGCAGCGCCTCGATCAGCCCTATGTGCGCGAGAACGGCCGCTTGCGCCCGGCAACCTGGAGCGAAGCCTTCGCCGCGATCGCCGCCAAGCTCAATCGGGCCAATCCCAAGCGGGTCGGCGCGCTGGTCGGCGACCTCGCCGCGGTCGAGGAGATTTTCGCGCTCAAGGGTCTGATGACGCGGCTCGGCGTCGGCAATCTCGACTGCCGGCAGGACGGCTCGGCGCTCGATCCGAAATGGGGCCGCGCCAGCTACCTGTTCAACGCCTCCATCGCCGGGGTCGATCAGGCCGACGCGCTCTTGATCGTCGGATCGAACCCGCGCTGGGAGGCGACGGTGCTCAATGCCCGCATCCGCAAGTGCTGGCGCAACGCCAAGAGCTTTCCCATCGGCGTCATCGGTCCGAAGGTGCCGCTCACTTACACTTACGACTATCTCGGCGCCGGGCCGGAAACGCTTGCCGCGATCGCCAGCCACTCTTTTGCCGACGCGTTGCGCAAGGCCGAGCGCCCGCTCATTCTGGTGGGTGCGGGTGCCTTGGCGCGGCCGGACGGCGCGGCGATCGCTTCGCTTGCGGCGAAGGCGGCCATCGATCTCGGCGCGGTGAAGGACGGCTGGAACGGCTATAGCGTTCTCCACAGCGCCGTCTCGCGGGTCGGCGCGCTCGATCTCGGCTTCGTGCCGGGCGATGGCGGCTTGACCGCGCGGCAGATGGCGGCGTCCGGTGCGCTCGACGTTGCCGTCCTTCTCGGCGTCGACGAGATCGACATCGCGCCGGGCGCGTTCGTCGTCTATATCGGCACCCAGGGCGACCGCGGCGCCTCGCGGGCGGACGTGGTGCTGCCGGGCGCGGCCTATCCGGAAAAGTCGGCGACCTACGTCAATACCGAAGGCCGGGTGCAGATGGCGACGCGCGCCTCGTTCCCGCCGGGCGACGCGCGCGAAGATTGGGCGATCCTGCGCGCGCTGTCGGACGTCCTGGGCAAGCGGCTTCCCTACGATTCGCTCGCCGCGCTGCGCCGGGCGCTGTACCAGGCCTATCCGCATTTCATGCGCGTCGGCCAGATAGCGCCGGCCAATCCCGCCGACATGGAGCCGCTCGCCGCGCGCGGCGGCACGGCGGACAAGGCGCCGTTCCGCTCCAGCGTCGAGCACTTCTACTTCACCAATCCGATCGCGCGCTGTTCGGCCGTGATGGCGGAATGTTCGGCGATCGCCGAAGGGCGCGCGGCCCTGACGGCGGCGGAATAGAGGACTCGACGATGGCCGCGTTCTGGTTCGACTACATCTGGCCGCTGGTGATCATACTCGCGGAAAGCGTGCTGCTGCTGCTGATCCTGCTCATGGTGATCGCCTATATGATCTATGCCGATCGCAAGATCTGGGCGGCGGTGCAGCTCCGGCGCGGCCCGAACGTGGTCGGTCCCTGGGGACTCTTGCAGTTGTTCGCCGATTTTTTCAAATTCGTGCTCAAGGAGCCGATCATTCCCGCCGGCGCCAACAAGGGCGTGTTTTTGCTCGCGCCGCTGGTCACCTGTACGCTGGCGCTCGCCGCCTGGGCGGTGATCCCGGTCAATAGCGGTTGGGTTATCGCCAACATCAATGTCGGCATACTCTATGTCTTCGCCATCTCCTCGCTCAGCGTCTACGGCATCATCATGTCCGGCTGGGCGTCGAACTCGAAATATCCGTTCCTGGCGGCGATGCGCTCGGCGGCGCAGATGGTGTCCTATGAGGTTTCGATCGGCTTTGTCATCATCACCGTGCTGCTGTGCGTCGGCTCGCTCAACCTTTCGGACATCGTCCAGGCGCAGAACAGCGCCTGGGGTTTCCTCGGCTGGTATTGGCTGCCGTTGCTGCCGATGTTTATCATCTTCTTCGTCTCCGCGCTCGCCGAGACCAACCGGCCGCCGTTCGATCTGGTCGAGGCGGAATCCGAGCTGGTCGCCGGCTTCATGGTGGAATACGGCTCGACGCCGTACCTGATGTTGATGCTGGGCGAGTACGTTGCGATTGCCACCATGTGCGCCATGGCGACGATCCTGTTCCTCGGCGGCTGGCTGCCGCCGTTTCCGGTCGTGCCGTTCACCTGGATTCCCGGCGTTGTCTGGTTCGTGCTCAAGGCAGGCGCCGTTTTCTTCATGTTCTCCATGGTGAAGACGTTCGTGCCGCGCTATCGCTACGATCAGCTGATGCGGTTGGGCTGGAAGGTGTTTTTGCCGATTTCGCTTGCCATGGTGGTGATCGTTGCCGGTGTCCTGGAAGTGATCAGAGGCTGACATGGGGTTAGATCAGGCCGCCCGTTCGATTTTCCTCACCGAGTTCGCGCAGGCCTTCGTCCTGTCGATGCGCTACTTCTTCAGGCCGAAGCCGACGCTCAATTATCCGTTCGAGAAGGGCGCGCTGTCGCCGCGCTTCCGCGGCGAGCATGCGTTGCGGCGCTATCCGAACGGCGAAGAGCGCTGCATCGCCTGCAAGCTGTGCGAGGCGATCTGCCCGGCGCAGGCCATCACCATCGAGGCCGGTCCGCGCCGCAACGACGGCACGAGGCGCACCACGCGCTACGACATCGACATGGTCAAATGCATCTATTGCGGGCTGTGCCAGGAGGCCTGCCCGGTCGACGCCATCGTCGAAGGTCCGAACTTCGAGTATGCGACCGAAACCCGTGAGGAGCTGTACTACGACAAGGACCGCCTGCTGGCGAACGGTGACCGCTGGGAGCGCGAGATCGCCAAGGCCATTGAACTCGACGCGCCGTATAGGTGAGCCGCACCGCCCATGATCATCACCGCAATCTTCTTCTATCTCTTTGCCGCCACGTGCATCGCCTCGGCGATCATGGTCGTCACCGCCAGGAATCCGGTGCATTCGGTGCTCTTTCTCATCATTGCCTTCGTCAACGCGTCCGGTCTGTTCATCCTCTTGGGCGCCGAATTTCTCGCCATGATTCTGATCGTGGTCTATGTCGGCGCCGTGGCAGTGCTGTTCCTGTTCGTGGTGATGATGCTCGACGTCGATTTTGCCGAGCTTCGCCAGGGCTTCCTCAACTACCTGCCGGTCGGTTTTCTGGTCGGCGCCATCTTGCTGGCCGAGTTGTTGTTCATCGTCGGTGCCTGGGTGATCGCGCCGGGCGCGCCCAAGGCGATCGTCGCGCCGATACCTGCGTCGAGCGTCATCAGCAACACCCAAGCGCTCGGCCTCGTGCTCTACACCCGTTACGTCTATTTCTTCGAGGCGGCCGGCGTGATCCTGCTGGTCGCCATGATCGGCGCCATCGTCATGACGCTGCACCATAGGCCCGACGTCAAACGGCAAAACGTCGGCGCGCAAGTCGCGCGCCGGCGCGCGAACGCAATCGATGTCGTCAAGGTGAAGTCGGGGGAGGGCCTGCGATGACGATCGGGCTCGGCCATTATCTGTCGGTCGCCGCGATCCTGTTCACGCTGGGGATTTTCGGTATTTTTCTCAACCGCAAGAACGTCATCGTCATTCTGATGTCGGTCGAGCTCATCCTGCTCGCCGTCAACATCAATCTGGTGGCGTTCTCGGCCTTTCTCGGCGACATCGTCGGCCAGGTCTACGCGCTGATCGTGCTCACCGTCGCGGCGGCTGAAGCCGCGATCGGGCTGGCGATCCTGGTGGCCTATTACCGCAACCGCGGTTCGATCGCCGTGGAAGACATCAATCTGATGAAGGGTTAGACGGGGGCGGACTCCAAGATGTACGTAGCCATTGTCGTCCTGCCGCTTCTCGGCGCCATCATCGCCGGCGTCATCGCGCTCGTTGGCGCCCGCAACCGGCACCCCGGGGCCGATCCGTCGCCGCCGCATGACGATCATGCCGCCCCGCTGGTGCCGGAAGACCCTGCCCACGGCGCGCCGCTACCAGAATCCGCCCACACCGAGCTCGCCGAGCCGGCCGCCGGCTCGCAGGCGGCGGAGCTGATCACCACGACGCTGCTTGCGATCTCCTGGGTGCTGTCCTGCTTCGCCTTTGTCGATGCCGGTATCCGCGGCCACGAGGCGCGGATCCCGCTGTTCAATTTCATCGTCTCCGGCGACCTCAAGGTCGATTGGGCGCTGCGCATCGATCCGCTCACCGCGGTGATGCTGGTGGTGGTGACGACGGTTTCCGGCGTCGTCCACCTCTATTCGATCGGCTACATGGCGGACGATCCGTACAAGCCGCGCTTCTTCTCCTATCTGTCGTTCTTCACCTTCGCCATGCTGATGCTGGTGACGGCCGACAATCTCGCGCAATTGTTCTTCGGCTGGGAGGGCGTCGGGCTGTCGAGCTATCTGCTCATCGGCTTCTGGTTCCACAAGCCGGAAGCCAATGCGGCGGCGATCAAGGCCTTCGTCGTCAACCGCATCGGCGACTTCGGTTTTGCGCTCGGCATTTTCGCCGTGTTCCTGCTGACCGGATCGATCGATTTCGACACCATCTTCGCGCAAGCGCCGGCGCTCGCCGGCAAGAGCTTCCACTATCTCGGCTTCAACGCCGACGCGCTGACCGTGATTTGCCTGCTGCTGTTCATGGGCGCCATGGGCAAGTCGGCGCAGTTCCTGCTGCATACCTGGCTGCCCGACGCCATGGAGGGTCCGACCCCGGTCTCCGCGCTGATCCATGCCGCCACCATGGTGACGGCCGGCGTGTTCATGGTGGCGCGGCTGTCGCCGCTGTTCGAGCTGGCGCCGACGGCCGCGGCGTTCGTGACCTTCATCGGCGCCACCACGGCGATCTTCGCGGCCACCGTCGGGCTGGTGCAGAACGACATCAAGCGCATCATCGCCTATTCGACCTGCTCGCAGCTCGGCTACATGTTCGTCGCCATGGGCGTGGGCGCCTATTCGGTCGGCATGTTCCACCTGTTCACCCACGCCTTCTTCAAGGCGCTCTTGTTCCTCGGCTCCGGCTCGGTGATCCTCGCCATGCATCACGAGCAGGACATCCGCAAAATGGGCGGCCTGTGGCGGAAAATTCCATTCACCTATGCGACCATGCTGGTCGGCACGCTGGCGCTGACCGGATTTCCCTTCACCGCCGGCTATTACTCCAAGGACGCTATCATCGAGGCAGCCGCCGTCGGCAGCAATTCGATGGCGGTCTACGGCTTCGTCATGACGGTCGCCGCCGCGGCGCTGACTTCGTTCTATTCGTGGCGGCTCATTTTCAAGACCTTTCACGGCGAGCCGCACGATCACCATCACTACGCGGCGGCGCACGAGAGCGCCAAGGTGATGCTGGTTCCGCTCGCCATCCTGGCGATCGGCTCGATCGTCGCCGGCTGGCCGTTTCTCAGCTTCTTCACCGGTCACGGCGCCGAGGAATTCTTTCGCGAGTCGCTGAAGTTCGGATCCGGCAACACCGTGCTCGAGGACATGGAGCATCTTCCGCTGCTGACCTCGCTGGCGCCGACGATCATGATGGTCGGCGGATTTTTGGTGGCCTGGCAGTTCTACATCCGGCGGCCCGATCTGCCGGCGGCCTTGGCGCGAAACCAACCCGTGCTCTACCGCTTTCTGCTCAACGCCTGGTATTTCGACCGCATCTACGACTTCCTCATCGTTCGTCCGACGATGCGGCTCGGCCGGTTCCTTTGGAAGGGCGGCGACGGTTTCGTCATCGATGGTTTTGGGCCTGACGGTATCTCCGCGCGCGTGCTCGACGTCACCCGCAACGTGGTGCGGCTGCAGACCGGTTATCTCTACCACTACGCCTTTGCCATGCTGATCGGCGTAGCGGCTTTCGTCACCTGGTTCATGTTTGCAGGGGTCCGCTGATGACGAGCTGGCCGATCCTCTCCGTCGTCACCTTCCTGCCGATCGCCGGCGCGCTGTTCATCGCGTTCCTGCGCGACGACGAGGCGGGTTTGCGCAACGCGCGCTGGGTGGCGCTGTGGACCACACTGATCACCTTTGCGATCTCGCTGATCCTGGTCTGGCGTTTCGATCCAAGTTCGGCCGACTTCCAATTCCTGGAAAAACGGCCCTGGCTCGGCGGCACCATCACCTACGCCATGGGTGTTGACGGCATTTCGCTGCCGTTCGTGATCCTGACCACCGCATTGATGCCGATCTCGATCCTGGCAAGCTGGACCGCGATCCAGCGCCGGGTGCGCGAATACATGATCGCCTTCCTGGTGCTCGAGACGCTGATGGTCGGCACCTTCTGCGCGCTCGACCTGGTGCTGTTCTATATCTTCTTCGAGGGCGGCCTGATCCCGATGTTCCTGATCATCGGCGTGTGGGGCGGTCCGTGCCGGGTCTATGCCAGCTTCAAGTTCTTTCTCTATACGTTGCTCGGCTCGGTGCTGATGCTGCTCGCCATCATGGCGATGTACTGGGAGGCCGGCACGACCGACATCCCGACGCTGCTGCACCATGCCTTCCCGCGCGCACTGCAAACCTGGGCCTTCTTCGCCTTCCTCGCTTCGTTCGCGGTCAAACTGCCGATGTGGCCGGTCCACACCTGGCTGCCCGACGCGCATGTCGAGGCGCCGACCGCCGGTTCGGTGATCCTGGCCGCTATCTTGTTGAAAATGGGCGGTTACGGCTTCCTGCGCTTTTCACTGCCGATGTTCCCGGAGGCCTCGGTTCAGTTCGCGCCGCTGATCTTCGCGCTGTCGATCGTCGCCATCATCTACACCTCGCTGGTCGCGCTGATGCAGGAGGATGTGAAAAAGCTCATCGCCTATTCCTCGGTGGCGCACATGGGCTTCGTCACCATGGGCCTGTTCGCCTTGACCACCCAGGGCGTCGCCGGCGGCATTTTCCAGATGATCTCGCACGGCATCGTTTCGGCCGCCTTGTTCCTTTGCGTCGGCGTCATCTACGACCGCATGCACACCCGGGAAATCGCCGCCTATGGCGGCTTGGTCTATCGCATGCCGATCTACGCCTTTGCTTTCATGGTGTTTGCGCTGGCCAACGTCGGACTGCCCGGCACGTCCGGCTTTATCGGCGAGTTTTTGACCCTGATCGGCACGTTCCGCGTCAACAACTGGGTGGCGACGCTGGCGACGCTCGGCACCATCCTGTCGGCCGCCTATATGCTGTGGCTCTACCGCAAGGTGATCTTCGGTAAGCTCACGAAGCCCAGCCTGCTCCACATCAAGGACATCGGCTGGCGCGAGATGGTGGTGCTGGCGCCGCTGGTGATCCTGACCATCGTGTTCGGCGTTTATCCGAAACCGGTGCTCGATATCTCGGCGGTGTCGGTGACGCAGCTGATCGACAATTTCCAGCACGCGGTCGCGAGCGTGCAATCGGCCGGGCTGGCGAGGTGAGGCGATGAATGCGGCTTTGACCATTCCCGCGCTCTATCCGCTGCTGCCGGAGATCGTGCTCGGCCTCGGCGCCATGGCGCTGTTGATGTTCGGGGTCTACCGCGGCGAACGGTCGGTGCGGACCGTCGACTACGCCTCGGTCGCGCTCTTGATCATCGCCGGGCTGATCGTGCTGGCGCTGCCCGCGGGCAAGCTTGTCACTTTCGACGGCAGCTTCGTGGTCGACGACTTCGCTCGCTTCTTGAAGGTGCTGGCCGTCATCGGCTCGGCCGCCGCGATTCTGATGTCGATGGACCATGCCGAGCGCGAGCGCCAGCAGCGCTTCGAATATTCGATTCTCATCGTGCTCTCCACCCTCGGCATGCTGATGCTGATCTCGGCGGCCGACCTGATCGCGCTCTATGTCGGCCTCGAATTGATGAGCCTGCCGCTTTACGTCGTGGCTGCGAGCCACCGCAATTCGCTGCGCTCGACCGAGGCCGGGTTGAAATATTTCGTGCTCGGCGCGCTGTCCTCGGGAATGCTGCTGTACGGCGCCTCGCTGGTCTATGGCTTCACCGGCACGGTCAGTTTCGTCGGCATCGCGCACTCGGCCGCGGACGCCGGCTCGGGATTGATCTTCGGCCTGGTCTTTCTGTTCGTCGGCTTCTGCTTCAAGGTCTCCGCGGTGCCGTTCCATATGTGGACGCCCGACGTCTATGAAGGCGCGCCGACCCCGGTGACGGCCTTTTTCGCCGCGGCGCCCAAGGTCGCCGGCATCGCCATGTTCGTGCGCGCCACGGTCGTTGCCTTCCCCGGCATCACGGCGCAATGGCAGCAAATCGTGGTCTTCGTCTCCATCGCCTCGATGCTGCTCGGCGCCTTCGCCGCGATCGGCCAGCGCAACATCAAGCGGCTGATGGCCTATTCCTCGATCGGTCATATGGGCTTTGCGCTGATCGGGCTCGCCGCCGGGACCTCGGAAGGCGTGCAGGGCGTGCTGGTCTACATGGCGATCTACCTAACCATGACGCTCGGTGTGTTCGCCGTCATCCTGTCGATGCGGCGCAGCGGCGGCATGGTGGAGTCGATCGACCAGCTTGCCGGGCTGGCGCGCACCAACCCGGCCATGGCGTTCTTCCTGGCGATGCTCCTGTTCTCGATGGCCGGCGTGCCGCCGCTCGCCGGCTTCTTTGCCAAGTTCTATGTGTTTCTTGCTGCCATCAAGGCCGGGCTCTACATCCTCGCCGTGATCGGCGTGCTGGCCAGCGTGATCGGCGCCTATTACTATCTGGCGATCATCAAGGTCATGTATTTCGAGGAGCCGGCGGAGCCGTTCTACAGCATGCCGAATGAGCTCAAACTGGTGCTCGGGGTTTGCGGCCTGTTCAACATTCTCTTCTTCGTTTATCCGGGACCGCTCGTCGGCGTCGCCAGCGCCGCCGCCCATTCGCTGTTCTGATGCAGCTTGATGCCGCGGCGGCTGCGGCAGGCTATCGGCTGGCGAGCCATGAGACCTTGGGCTCGACCAATGCGGAAGCCCTGGCGCTGGCGCGTCGCGGCGAGCGCGGTCCGCTGTGGATCACCGCGCAGCGGCAGACGGCTGGCCGCGGCCGGCGCGGCAACGCGTGGGTCTCCCCGCCCGGCAATCTCTACGCGACGCTCTTACTGGGCGATCCGGCGCCGGCCGAATACGCGCCGGAATCGTCGTTCGTCACCGCTCTCGCGGTTCATGACGCCATCGTGGAGCTCGCTCCCGGCCTGCGCGATGCCCTGGCGTTGAAATGGCCGAATGACATTCTCTGCGGCGGCGCTAAGCTTGCGGGTATCCTGATCGAAGGCGAGCGCGTTGCCGACAAATTTGCTGTCGCTATCGGTGTCGGTGTGAACTGCCTGCACCATCCCGAACAGACCGCTTATCCGGCGACCGATCTGGCCGCCGCCGGTGCCCCCATCTCGGCCGAAAACCTGTTTGCGGCGTTATCCCGCAGGATGGTGGAACGGCTCGCACAATGGGCAAAAGGCGCCGGTTTTGCCGCCGTTCGCGCCGACTGGATGGCCCGCGCCGCCGGCATCGGCGGCGAGATGCGGGTGCGGCTTTCCGGCCGCGAGTTTTTCGGACGCTTCGAGGCGCTCGATGAACAGGGTCGATTGCTGCTGCGCCTTGCCGACGGCAGCTTGCAGGCGATCACCGCCGGCGAGGTATTCCCGCTGGCCGGCGCGCCGCCGCCCGCCCGCCCGCCGGCCACGGGGCGCGTGGACTGATGGCTAGCGAGCTCGTGTTCGCGCCGCTCGGCGGCGTCGGCGAAATCGGGATGAATCTCTCGATCTACGGCGTTGGCGACGGCCGGCGGCGCAAATGGCTCATCGTCGATTGCGGCGTGTCCTTTGCGGCCGAGGAGCATTTGCCCGGCGTCGATCTCATCCTTCCGGACATCCGCTATCTGATCGAGGAGCGGCGCAACATCGTCGGCCTCGTCCTCACCCATGGCCATGAGGACCATATGGGCGCGCTCATCGACCTGTGGCCGCGCCTCAATGTGCCGATCTATGCCACGCCGTTTACGGCGGCGCTGTTCGAGGCCCGCCGCCTGTCCGAGCCGGGCGCGCCCAAAATCCCGATCAACGTCGTTCCGCTCCGCGGCCGGCTGGCGCTCGACCCGTTCGCCATCGAGTTGATCAACGTTGCGCATTCGATCCCCGAATCCAACGCACTGGCGATCCGCACCCCGCTCGGGACGGTGGTGCATACCGGCGACTGGAAGATCGATCCCACCCCGCTTGTCGGCTCGGTCACCGACGCGACGAGGCTCTCCGTGCTGGGCGACGAGGGCGTGCTCGCGCTTGTGGGCGACTCAACAAACGCAATTCGCGACGGTCGATCGCCGTCGGAGGCTGAGGTCGCAAAGACCCTTGCCGAACTCGTTCGCACGGCGCCCGGCCGAGTGGCGGTCACCACGTTTGCGTCGCACGTGGACCGCATCCGCGCCGTCGCCGCCGCGGCGCGCGCCGCAGGCCGTGAAGTCGTGCTGGTCGGCCGGGCCATGGAGCGGGTGGTCCAGGTCGCGCGCGAGACCGGCTATCTCGACGGCGTGCAGGACTTCCGTGGCGTCGAGAGCTACGGCTATCTGCCGCCCGACAAGGTGCTGGCTCTATGCACCGGCAGCCAGGGCGAGCCGCGCGCTGCGCTCGCCCGCATCGCCGAGGGCGAGCATCGGGAGGTCACCCTCGGGCGGGGCGACCGCGTGATCTTTTCCTCCCGCGCCATCCCCGGCAACGAGAAGGCGGTGGCGCGCGTCATCAACGGCTTGGTGACGCAGGGTGTCGAGGTCATCACCGATCAAAATCATCTCGTTCATGTCTCCGGGCACCCGCGGCGCGCCGAGCTGATTGATATGATCGGCTGGGTGCGGCCGAAGATCCTCATTCCGGCCCATGGCGAAGCGCTGCACCTTGCCGAACACGCCGCACTGGCACGCAGGGCCGGCGTTTCCGAGGTGCTGGTCTGCCGCAACGGCGATCTGGTTCGTCTCGCGCCCGGACCGGCGGCCATCATCGACGAAATCCCCTCGGGGAGGCTTTATAAAGACGGTTCCATCCTGGTCGCCGCCGACGCGCGCACCGTGGCATCGCGCCGGCGGCTGAGCTTTGCCGGCATCGCCACCGTCGCGCTGGCGCTGAGCGAGCAGGGCGCGCTGGCCGCCGACCCGGAAATCGAGCTGATCGGCATTCCGGAATTCGATGCGGCCGGCGAGCCCATGAGCCAGATCGCGCGGAGCGCCGTCGAGGGGGCCTTCGCGTCCATGCCGCGGCCGCGCCGGCGCGACCCCGACGCGGTCGCCGAGGCAGTGCGGCGCGCGGTGCGCTCGGCCATTGCCGAGCGCTGGAACAAGAAGCCGATCTGCCACGTCCACGTGCTTTGCGTGTAGCCCCTGGTCGCCTTGCCCAGATGCCATCATATTCATGGTCTTACGAAATCCGGGATTGGACGCGCAGAATGTTCAAGTGGTTCGCGCCCCTCTTGCTGCTCGCCGGCAAGCCCGACCTGCTGATCCGCCTCGTCGCGGCCGTCATTGCGGCTGCCGTCCTGTTCTTCGGGGTGTGGCTGTTATCCAACATTGCACTGACGTTTGACGCGCTAAAGAACCCTTACATTGCAGTGACCTACGCGCAACACCCAAAAGATCCGTTGAGGACACGCCGGTCGTTCACCCGTGCTACGCCACGCGGCTTGTTCGGCCGCATCGGCTTGATGGCAGCCCATTCGTAGTCTGTAAGTTCGTAGCGCATGATTCGAAGCTCCCCAGTTTGGGAGCTCGAATCACAGGCGTGCGGCCACCTCAACGCGCTTTCTGCCTGTCGCGGGCAGCCTCACGTCCGCTTTCAGCGAAGCAGACGTCAACCGACAGGCAAGACTGGCCGGATAGGTCGAAAATGACCCCTTCTCGGAAGCGGAGTGTGCATCGCAGCAATCGGGACAATGTTGATTTTTGTGGAGGCCGCCGCCATTGTTCGCCGACCGGTGAAGGTAGCGGTCTTGGCCGGTCGATCAGTTATCACATGGTCACCCGGCACAGCGGCACGATCTCTCTCGACCGCTGGGTCGGCGAGTTCACCTAATTTACCGTCTGGCTGCCGATTGCGCCGCCGACCATAACCACAGAGGCAAAGCCATGAACTGTACGAAACTTGCGAAGATCGCTTTCTACGCGACGACGCTCATTCTCGTTACCGCGGGCGCAAGGGCGGAGAATGAGCCCAAGCGTGTATTTATCGTGCAGAGCTACGAGAAGGGCCACGTGTGCGGCGAGCCGCAGGCGGAGGGTGAACTCGCCTCACTCGCTAAGGCGGGCTGGGTCGTAGGTCGAAACCTTACGGTCGGCACCTATTATATGGACACCTACCGCACCAACACGACGCCGGAAGCAATGCAACGCGAGGGAGAGAACGCACTTGCCGAAATCGCCAAATTCAAGCCCGATATCGTGTTTGCGAACGACGACGCTGCGGATGCGCAAGTGATGATGCCGCTCATCGGCCGCACAGATATCTCGGTCGTCGTTTCCGGGATGAACGGACAGCCCGAGATGTATAACGAGCGCAAGCACTTCATGGACAGCCGAGCGCATCCGGGTGGCAACGTTACCGGCGTCTACGAAAAACTCTACGCCGCGCAGGCGGTGAAAGTGATGGTTCAGGCCATTCCGGGTTTGAGCCAAGCAAAGGTGGTAATGATTACCGACTATTCACCGACCGGGAATGGACTCACCAAGCAGTTCGAGATTGAGCTTAAGGAAATCACCCAACCGCGGTGGGAGGTACGGCGGGTTAAGGACTGGGACGAATACACCGCGCTCATCCAGGCATTGAACGATGATCCCACGGTAAAGGCGATTTACCCCGTAGCGCTGACCCTACCGGCCGCGGGCGGGAAGCGCTATTCGGCGGCGCACATCTACGACTGGACACTGGCGCATTCGAAAAAACCGGAGATGGCGATCAACTACTTTTTTGCCCGCATGGGATTGTTTGGCGGCGCCGGGGTAAATTTCGGCGCTATGGGCAGACTTGCCGGCGAGAAGGCTGCGAAAATCCTCGCAGGTACCAAGGCCGGCGACCTGCCGTTCGAGGATGCGCCTGCATATGCGATCATATTCAATCTTAAGCGAGCGCATGATCTCGGTATTGAGATACCGACGGCGCTGCTGACCGCTGCCGACGCCGTCTACAAAGACGATCTGTTGCCGCTTGAAGGTCGGCCGCTTCTATACGACCCGGAAATCAAGTCATTCTAATGCCGCCCAAGCTCACGACGGTGCGCTCGCAAGCAGCCGGGGACGTCGCGTTGCAGAATGCTGCGGCCCGCCGGCCGACGCGTCGGTTTCGCTCGTTCAAGACGAAACTGACGCTGCTTGTCGCACTCGCCGTCGTAGTTCCATCCCTTTTCGCCTGCCTGATCCTCGGCGGCCAACTCGATCGTCAGACGCGGGACATCTTTGCCAACAATCTCGCCGCGCAGCTAGAGACTTTTTCCCTGATCCTGCAGGACAGCGAAGACAGTCTCGCCAAAGGCGTGACACGCATGGCCGCCGACAACACGCTGCAAATCACACTAGATCTTGGCATCGCCGGGCAGTTGACGCGCTATCTCGATAAGCAACGCGAAATTCTCGACATCGACTTTCTTGCTACCTATCAGCCTGATGCGCGATTGACGTCATTCAGCGCCGAGGTGGGCCAGCCTGGGGGAGCGCAATGGCGACTGACCGGATCCGCCGACACCTCGGGTTTGGATTGTGCCGTTGCGCAGCAACCGCTGACGATAGCAAATTGTGAAGGCGTCGCGTACCTGGTTTCCGTGCTGCCGGTCGATCGACGACGAGAAGCGGATCGTGGCGATGCGAGCGTCGGTAGCCCGCAGGCTGAGCATCTCGGCTACCTGTTGGGTGGTGTCCGTATCGCCAGGCCGGCGCTGATTGCGGCCTTGCAGCAGCGGCGGGTTTCGCACCCGGAAATCTGGGCCGGTAACCGGATCATATATTCGGATCTGCCAGTAGAGAAGCCGCCCATTGCGGGCACCGCCGATGAGCCGACGCGTGAATTCCGCATCGGCAATGATCCCTATCTCGGCGCGGCGACGACCGCGGACATCGGCGGGCAAACCTTGATCTACGGCGTGATGGCCCCGCTCGGACCGTTGCGTTCAGCACTTACAATGTCGGTGTTGACGGTGGCAGGGTTTGGTCTGTTGCTTACCGTCGTCACACTGATCGCACTCGGCTTCATCGCCAATCGGATAGCACGACCGATCCAGCTGCTGCGCGAAGGCGCCGCGCAGATCGGCAGCGGTGTCCTCGATCACCGCATCAGCGTGTCCACCGGCGACGAACTCGAAGGGCTCGCGGACCAGTTCAATCAGATGGCGGACCGGCTACGCGATTCTTATGCCGAACTCGAAGGCAAGGTGGAAGAACGTACCGCCGAACTACAGCAGCGCGGCGTAGTGCTGCGCGTCACCATCGACAACATGGCTCACGGCGTGCTGATGTTCGACCGCGAGCAGAAAGTGGCCGCTTGGAACCGACAAATCATAAAGCTGTTGGATTTACCTGATACCTTTCTTGCCGGTAAACCGCATTTTGCGGACTTCATTCGCCTCCTCGCCAAACGGGGTGAGTACGGCGCCGTCGATGTCGAAGCCGAGGTTCAGCGCTTGACGGCCGAGGCCGGGCAGCATCGCACGTTCGAACGATCTCGTCCTGATGGAACGTTCCTGGAGATCCGCCATAATCCGTTGCCGGATGGCGGAATCGTCATCATCTATACGGACATTACAGAGCGCAAACGCTACGAGGAGACGCTTACCGCTGCGCGCGATGCAGCCGACGAAGCCAACCGAACCAAGTCGAGCTTCCTCGCCAATATGTCGCACGAGTTGCGCACGCCGCTGAACGCGATCATCGGCTACAGCGAAATCTTGCAAGAGGACGCCGCCGACAAGGACGACAAGGCGTCGATCGCCGACTTGCAGAAGATCGAAAGCGCCGGCCGGCACCTGCTAGGGCTGATCAACAACATCCTTGACTTGTCGAAGATTGAGGCCGGGAAGATGGATGTCTTCATCGAGCCAGTCGACATTCAAGCCCTGATTAAGGAGGTGCTTTCGATCGTCAAGCCGCTCGCCGACAAGAGTGAGAACGCCATCGAAGTGATCTGCCCGGCCGATATCGGCAGCTTTCGCTCTGACCAGACCAAGGTCAAGCAATGCTTGCTCAACCTGATGAGCAACGCCAACAAATTCACGAGCAAGGGCACGCTGACCCTGACGGTGACGCGCGAAGACAATTCGCGGGTCTGCTTTCGCGTTTCGGACACCGGCGTCGGAATGACGGAGGAACAGGTCGGCCGGTTATTCCAGGCGTTCAGTCAGGCCGATGCCTCGACCACCAAGCGCTTTGGCGGCACGGGTCTTGGGCTCGCCATCACCAAGCGCTTCTGCACCTTGCTGGGCGGCGACGTGACGGTCGAGAGCACACCCGGCGCGGGCTCGACATTCATCATCAGGCTTCCGGATCAGGGCGTAGCCCCGGCTGCCGAAGAGTCGCCTGTGCCAGAGGCGGCAGCGGCAGACGGGCGCGCGACTGTGCTTGTTGTGGACGACGATCCGTCGGTGCGCGGCCTCCTGGCCAAGACGCTCGAGAAGGAGGGCTATCGCGTCATATCTGCCGGCAACGGCGTCGAAGCACTGGCGCTTGCACGCGAGCACAGACCGCAGGCGATTACGCTCGACGTATTGATGCCGCAGATGGATGGCTGGGGAGCGCTCAAGGAACTCAAGGCCGACGCCAAGCTGCGCGAAATACCCGTGATCATGGTGACCGTTCTCAACGAGCGTGGCATGGCGATTCCGTTGGGCGCGGCTGACTTCGTGACGAAGCCAGTGGATCGGCAGCGACTGGTGGCGATCCTGCGGGACCATTGCGCCGGTCCGAGCAGCGCCTCGATACTGGTCGTCGAAGACGACTTGCCGATCCGGGAGGCGCTCTGTCGGACACTGGAAAGCATGGGATATATAGCCCATGTGGCGGTCAATGGCCGGAGCGGCTTGGATTGGCTTGCCAACCATCCGGCTCCAAGCCTGATTTTGCTCGACCTGATGATGCCGGAGATGGACGGCTTCGAGTTTCTCCGGGAGCTGCGCAAAATGCCCGCATTCGTGGAAATCCCCGTCATCGTGGTGACGGCGAAGGAGCTGACCGCGGAGGATGTCCGCATCCTGGGCGGACAGACCGAAAAGATCATCGCCAAAGATCAAGCGTATCTGACCGAATTGGCCGCTGCCGTGCGCGGGCGCCTGGCGCGACAACGCGCCCGTGAAGCGGAGCGCGTCGCCAACTGAAGAACCGACACAACGGGAAAATACATGGCAAGGATTCTGTTGGTTGAGGACAATGAAATGAACCGCGACATGCTTTCGCGCCGGCTGGTCCGCAACGGTTACGAGGTTGTCATCGCGATTGACGGCCAACAGGGCGTCGATATGGCGTTGTCGGAGCGGCCGGATCTCATCCTGATGGACATGAGCCTGCCGGTAATCGACGGTTGGGAGGCAACCCGTCGGGTCAAGGCCAATGATGCCACGCGGCAAATCCCGGTGATCGCGCTGACCGCGCACGCGATGGCTGGCGATCGCGAGAAGGCGATGGAAGTAGGTTGCGAAGATTACGACACCAAGCCAGTCGAAATAACGCGCTTGCTTGGTAAGATTGCGGCGCTCCTCAAGCCCAGTGCGGCCTGAGCGAGCAGCGACGGCGCTGGTGCGTTGCGATGGGGAGGTAGCGTCACGACCGATCTAACTGACCAGGGAGCCGACCGCCGAACGGAGCGGGCGCTCGTTGCCTATGTACGGCAGGAATTGAGCGCGCCCGCGATCGCTATCATGGGCTATGCCGAGATATTGATGGACGACGCGGTGCAAGCCAACCGCGGGCAGCTCATCGACGATCTTCAGCGCATCCTCGATGCCAGTCGGACTCTCCATCGCCTCATACTCAGCCTGCTCGATCCAGCGACCATTCACCACGCCGATGGCGACGCCGACATGGCGGAGTATCGCCGGACGTTACGCCATGACCTGCGCACGCCGATCAACGCGATCAAGGGATACGGGGAAATGCTGCGCGAAGACGCGGCAGACGGTGGTGCGGAAACGTGGGTTGCGGATCTCGACAAGCTCCTGGGAGAGGCGACCCTGCTGCTCGACCGGATCGATGGTCTGGTGACGTTTTCCGGTGGCGATGCTCCGCAGGATGGAACAGATCCCACCGTCAACGAGATTGCCGCCCCAGCGAAGATGGTCGAGAGCCTGCTGAAGGCGGTTCGCCCGATTACGGCGAAGGAAGCGGACCTCGCGGCCGTACAGCCCAGCCGGATTCTGGTAGTGGACGACAATGCGTCGAATCGAGACCTTCTGACCCGGCGCCTGCAACGTCAGGGGCATACTGTGCTTCGAGCTGAGGACGGCGCCAGCGCGCTCGCCATGGTCGAAAAAGAGGCCCTCGATCTCGTCCTGCTCGATCTGATGATGCCCGGCATCAGCGGCTATGATGTCCTCGCGTTGCTTAAGGGTGATCCCCGATTCCGGGAAATCCCCGTCATCATGATCTCGGCGCTGAGCGAACTCGACTCGATCGTCCGTTGCATCGAGGCTGGAGCCGATGACTACCTTGCCAAGCCGTTCGATCCCACTCTCCTTCGAGCGCGCGTTGGCTCATCGCTTGAGAAGAAACATCTACGAGACCGCGAGCGGAAGATGGTTGAGGCGCTGAGGATCGAAAAAGAGCGGTCGGAACGACTCCTCCTCAACATTCTGCCGTAGGCGATCGTGACACGCTTGAACGGCGGCGAGACCGTGATTGCCGATCAGCTATCGAACGTAACGATCCTGTTTGCCGATCTCGTTGGCTTCACCAAACTTTCGTCCCGGCTTTCGGCCGGGGATTTGGTTCGTCTTTTGAATGGACTGTTTTCGGAGTTTGACCGGTTGGCGCTCGACCTTGGGGTCGAGAAGATCAAGACGGTCGGAGACGCCTATATGGTCGCTGGCGGCTTGCCCGAGCCGCGAGCGGACCACGCGCACGCGGTCGCCGACATGGCGTTGGCGATGGTGGGAACGGTCGAGCGGATGAATCGCGAGTTGCCGGTGCCCCTGCAGATGCGCATCGGCATTCATTCAGGTGACGTCGTGGCAGGGGTCATTGGGACGCACAAATTCGTCTACGACATCTGGGGTGATGCGGTGAACATCGCCAGCCGAATGGAGTCGCACAGTTTGCCGAATCGTATCCAGATCTCGGCAGCGACCCATCGACATCTCCAAAAGCGCTTTCGGCTCGAACGGCACGGCAGCGTCGACATTAAAGGTAAGGGCCCTATGGAAACCTATTTTCTGCTCGGCCGCGCCGACGAGACCATTATTGGCTGAAGGCAGTTCTTGGCAGATTTTTCCCGCTGAACCTCCTCGATTTTGTTGCAGTGCATGAGTCCGGAGATGCCCATCGCGCCGTTTCGCGGCGGCGCAGCAATTCGGTCGCTTTCGGAGGCATCAACAATGTAGCCGTCGACGCAACTCGCGTCGCCAATGCTATCGAGTTCACGCGCTTCCCGCCATCTCATGGCGCCAACGATGGCGACAGCAAAGGGGGCATGTTGGTACGCGCGGCCGATCTCATCGGCCCAGCTCGGCGATCCGCACTATCTGCGCAAAGCTAATGCGCTTTCCGGCCGCGGTTTTCGCCCGATGAGTGTAGACACAGGACTCGCAGTGACGCCCTACTCAGGTAGAGGGCGCCTCTTTTCACTATTTCCGCCCGATGACGATTTGCCAAGCCCATCCGGCAGCTTGGCGGAGTTGATCGCCCTTTTAGCGTTTACAAAAAGCGACTGAACTTGATGCAGCGCGAGGGCGGTATGGTAGAGTCGATCGACCAGCTTGCCGGGCTTGCGCGCACCCACCCGGCCATGGCGTTCTTCCTGGCGATGCTTTTGTTCTCGATGGCCGGCGTGCCGCCGCTCGCCGGCTTCTTTGCCAAGTTCTATGTGTTTCTTGCCGCCATCAAGGCCGGGCTTTACATCCTGGCCGTGATCGGCGTGCTGGCAAGCGTGATCGGCGCCTATTACTATCTGGCGATCATCAACAGAACGTGTGCAAAGGTCCTGTACAGCCCAGTGTGAGGGTCCCCGCTTTCGCGTTCCCCGTATTCGCTGCATTCTCCAGCGCCTCGTCAGAGACTTCGTAGGTTAGGGTTTGTTCGTCGGTCTGATCGAGGTCGATTTCGATGTCGTTCATGGCATTAATCCTTTCGTTCGTTAGCGCCTCTGCGCTATCGGCTGTCGCGGGCCGGCATTCCAGTCAAGGCCGGGGCAGATCTGGCCGTGGCAACTACCCCGAGAAATGCTGTGCGATTATTGTTGCCGCTTTATCCTTGATCGTGGCGGCATAGGCGGGGCACCCGCAGCAATACGTACTATTAAGCAGCAATACGTACTATTAAAAAGACAGCTGGGAGTTCCCTGCCGAGGTCGAAGACCCCACCACGCACGAAGGGATCGCGCCGGAACCTCGGAGATCCTGCGTCCGGCCAGCAACAGCAAACCGTCCTGGCCCGCATCGGGGAGGCGAGGAGCCGAAGCCGATGATGCACGGACGCGGGAAGTCAGATCCCGCCATAGTAGCTGTGAAATCGACGAACAAGACTGGGCAACCAGTCGCGGAGTCGGTGGAGCGGTGGCCGGGGGCCGAGGGAAACGTGGACCAGCAAAGCACGCGTGACGGTCAGTGAGCGGGGGACGGGACAAGGATCGGTGGTCTCACCGCTGCTTGCCAACATCTACCTACACTACGTGTTGGATCTCTGGGCTGAGCGCTGGCGACGGCACGAGGCCATCGGCGACATGATCATCGTCAGATATGCCGATGATGTGGTGGCCGGATTCGAGCACGAGGACGACGCCCGTCACTTCCTCGACGCGATGCGCGAGCGGTTCAAGGAGTTTGCGTTGTCGCTCCATCCGGAGAAAACCCGGCTGATCGAGTTCGGTCGCCATGCGACGGCCAACCGCGAAAAGCGCGGGATCGGAAAACCGGCCAGTAATGGACGTCCCTACCGCGATTCCGAAGTCGCGCCTTACGCCGATAGAACGCTCACTGGGCGTCGATTTCACCGTGCGTAGCTGGGCGACCGAAAACATCCAGATAGGCAGTTCTTCCCAAATCCATTACCATTGCGTAGCGGGCGAATCACTGCGCGCGGCCTTGGCGGAAGGCCGGGGAGGCGAGCATGATCATCACAGTGGCAACTATGAAGGGCGGCAGCGGCAAGAGCACGCTTGCCAGCTGCCTTGCGGTGCATTGGCATCTCAGGGGCCGGCGTCCGACCCTCATTGATGCCGATCCGCAGCGCTCCATCATGCGGCTCGCCGCACGCGAACGGGCTCTCGGCGGCGTCGCGTTGCTGGAAGACGCGACCGAGGAGGCCTCGAAGACGGCGCGGCGCCTCGCCCAAGGTGGTGGCCTCGTGATCATCGACACGCCGGGATTTCGCTCCAAGACGACGTTGGATTGTCTGGCGGCGGCGGATTTTGTGCTTGTTCCGGTCAAGCCGTCGCCATTCGACGTTGACCGCATGCTGGATACACTGAGCATCCTGACGGAGCGTGATGGCCGGCGGCCGCTGTTTCGCTGTTTGCTGACACAAACGACGCGCGATTCGATCATCGCCAGGCACATCCGATCCGAACTCGCCGAGGCCGGCCTGCCGGTGCTGCACAGCGAGATGACGAACCGGGTCGCCTATCCGGAGGCCACGCTTTGGGGGGCTACGCCGAGCCTTATTAGCTGGAAAGGACCTGCTGCGCGGGAAATCGCCGCTATCGCCGAAGAGCTCGACATGGTGCTGGGAGCCAAACAGGCGGCCGCATGACCCGCAAACAGCTGCCGAAGGCTATCAGGAAAACCAGCCACGAGCTACGGGCGATCGCCGGCGGCCCGGCCCACGACGAAGAGGCGCCGGCGCCGCAGTCCGCTTTGCCACACGATGCGGTCAAGGCCGGATCCGCCGCTGCGGCTTCCGCGCCGCCGGCGGAAAAATCGCTATTGCCGGCGGCTCCCAACTCTGCCGAACGATGGGCGGCGGGGCGGCGGTCCGCGGCACGAAAAATCGTCGAGCGCCACAGAACCTACGCGGCGGTGGGCGGGCTGTTCCCGCTGCCGGTCGTCAATATCGCCGGGGTGACCGCCATCAACATGCGGATGGTGAAGCAACTGAGCGATCTTTATGGGGTACCGTTCGAGCGTGACCGCAC
>Ga0208937_1000258_pt1 | contig 47995 bp, 31 predicted proteins | sample June2015DPH_11_5_FD_184705 | JGI IMG/M metagenome (GOLD analysis project Ga0208937, IMG submission 184705) | Peatland microbial communities from SPRUCE experiment site at the Marcell Experimental Forest, Minnesota, USA - June2015DPH_11_40... | ecosystem: Environmental > Terrestrial > Soil >...
TCCAAAATCAACTCGCGCGGTGGTGGCAGAAGCTATTGTCCCGGCAGCCGAGCGGAGTCGAGTCCAGCCAACCGGTTTCCCCTTTGCCTTCGCCACCATCCAATAAAATAACTTTTGAGACAGTCTCAACTGCGCGAGATTTTCCGTACCACTCTCGTCCGAGCCATGCAGGTAGAGCACCAGCGGATACTTCAACGCTGGATTGTAGTTGGTGGGGATGAACAGCCGGTAGGGCAGGATGCCGTAGGTGCGAGCGAGAAAGGCGTACACCGTAACCGGCGGGGCTGAGGTCGCGGGCGGTATGGAGCTGGCGGGAAATCCTTTCCGGATCGTATCGTTACCATAGTCGGGCACGTAAAGGTTGCCCGCGCTATCCATCACAATGCCATTGGGATTATTAAAGGACGCGTCGCTTCCAGTCCCATCCGTGCTGCCATCCCAACCAGCTATTCCGGCCACGGTCGTCACTACCCAATTCGTTCCGACCGGCGAGACTTCCCGGATCGTGGCGTTGTAATAGTCAACCACATAGACGTTGCCCGCGCTGTCCACCGCCCCGCCGCCAACAACAAAAAACCTCGCGGCGCTGTTGGTCCCGTCCGCGCAGCCAGGGCTGCCCGCCAGACCGGCCAAGGTCGTCACCACCCAATTCGTTCCGACCGGGGTCACCTTGCGGACCGTATTGTTTTGAGCGTCCCCCAAATAGATGTTACCGGCGCTGTCCAGCGCCAAGCCGTAAGGATAATTAAACCGCGCGGCGCTGTTCGTCCCGTCAGCCCTGCCAGCACTGCCGGCCAGTCCGGCCAGGGTCGTCACCACCCAATTCGTTCCGACCGGCGTCATTTTGCGGATCGTGTCATTGCCACTGTCCGCCACATATAGGTTGCCGTTAGTGTCCAACGTCACGGTGCAGGGATAATTAAACCGTGCGGCGCTGTTCGTCCCATCAGCGCTGCCAGGAACAAGCCCTCCGGCCAAGGTCGTCACCACCCAATTTGTTCCGACCGGCGTCACTTCCCGGATCGTGTTATTGCCACTGTCCGCCACATAAAGGTTGCCCGCGCTGTCCACCGCCACGCCGTTAGGCCCGTTAAATCGTGCGGCGCTCCCGGCCCCGTTCGCGCTGCCAGGAGAGCCCGCCAGTCCGGCCAAGGTCGTCACCACCCAATTCGTTCCGACCGGCGTCACTTCCCGGATCGTGTCATTGCCAAAGTCCGCCACATAGACGTTACCGTTCGTGTCCACGGCCACGCCGCCAGGCCCGTTAAACCGCGCGGCGCCATTCGTCCCGTCCGCGCTGCCAGCAACGACCGCGAGTCCGGCCAGGGTGGTGAAGGTGTAGGGGGTGGGGTAATTGGCCTGACCGAACGCGGCCAGAGGCAGGACGGCCAGCCACAGCAGGACGCCCGGCAAAGTCCCGGCCAGCCGCCGAAAAAGGCTCTTGGGATTCATCATGTACCCTGTGCCGAACCAGCGTCCGGCGCGATTTAATAAAGCAATGTTCGTTTTCATAAGTTACTTTCTCGTTTTACGTCGGATTTGGTTTCTCAGTTGAATGCTTGTCATTCGGCACCTCCGCAGGGCCGGTATCGCAGACGATTGTCAGCGCACGTGGGCGCGGTAGAACTGGGCGCCCAGGGACGGGTTGGGATTGACAAAGGAATTGGTCCCGCCCTCGAGGAGACAGGTGCCGACCACCTGCCAGATGGACAAATCACCCGAAGACTCGATGTTCACCGCCAGGCCGGGAAGACCGGTGATGCCAAAACCGAACTGGCCGGCGCTCAGGCTCGGCGGCTGTAACATCGGCGTCGGTACTGAGTTGGCCGGAAATCCTTTGCGGATCGTGGAGTTGCCCCAGTCCGCCACATAGACGCTGCCCGCCATATCCACCGCCACGCCAACTGGCGAATTAAACCGCGCGGCACTCCCCGTCCCGTCTATCTCGGCAATATAGCCCGGAAGTCCTGCCACGGTCGTCACCACCCAATTCGTTCCAACCGGCGTCACTTTGCGGACCGTATAGTCGCCATTGTCCGTCACATAGAGGTTGCCCACGCTGTCCACCGCCACGGCGCTGGGAGCAGCAAACCGCGCGGCATTATTTGTCCCGTCCGCGCTGCCTATGTGGCCCGCCAGTCCGGCCAGGGTTGTCACGACCCAATTCGTTCCGACCGGCGTTATTTCTCGGATCGTGTCGTTGCCAAAGTCCGCCACATAGACGTTGCCCGCGCTGTCCACCGCCATGCCGTTAGGCCCGTTAAACCGTGCGGCGCTGTTCGTCCCGTTCGCGCTGCCAGGAGAGCCCGCCAGTCCGGCCAAGGTCGTCACCACCTAATTCGTTCCGACCGGCGTCAATTCCCGGATCGTGTAGTTGAGTGCGTCCGCCACATAAAGGTTGCCCGCGCTGTCCACCGCCACGCCCTGAGGCCCGTTAAACCGCGCAGCACTATTCGTCCCGTTCGCGCTGCCAGCACTGCCAGCCAGTCCAGCCAGAGTCGTCACCACCCAATTCGTTCCCACCGGCGTCACTTTCCGGATGGTGTCGTTGTAATAGTCCGACACATAAAGATTGCCAGCACTGTCCAACGCCACACCGTCAGGCCCGTTAAACCGCGCGGCGCTGTTCGTCCCGTTCGCGCTGCCAGCACTGCCCGCCAGTCCGGCCAGGGTCGTCACCACCCAATTCGTTCCGACCGGCGTCACCTGGCGGATCGTTTGGTTGTAAAGGTCCGATACATAGAGGTTGCCGTTCGCGTCCACCGCCACGCGCAGAGGCCCGTCAAACCGCGCGGCGCTGCCCGTGCCGTCCGTGCTGCCTGTATTGTTGCCCGCCAGTCCGGCCAGGGTCGTTACCATACCCGCCGGCGTCACTTTGCGGATCGTGCCGTTACCTGAGTCCGCCACATAGACAGTGCCGTTCGTGTCCACCGCCACGCCGTCAGGATAATAAAACCGCGCGGCGGTCCCCGTCCCGTCATTTGTGCCAAAAATCGAGAACGATCCCCCTCCGGCCAGGATCGTTCCCACGCCCCCCGAAACCTTGCCAATCGTGTGGTCATCTGTGTTCGCCACATAGAGGTTGCCCGCGCTATCCACCGCCACGCCGGCGGGCCAATTAAGCCCCCCACTCCACGCGGTCGTCACTATCCAATTCGTTCCACTCGGCGTCACTTTGCGGATCACGTTGTTGCCTTCGTCCGCCACATAGACAGTGCCGTTCGTGGCCACCGTCAGGCCGAAAGGTAAATAAAATCGCGCGTTGCTCCCCGTCGCGTTCACGTTGCCAGAATAACCCGCCAGTCCGGCCAGGGTCGTCACCACCCAATTCATTCCGACCGGCGTCACTTCTCGGATCGTGTGGTTTTCTGAGTCCGCCACATAGAGGTTGCCCGCGCTGTCCACCGCCACGCCGCCAGGCCCGTTAAACCGCGCAGCGCTGTTCGTACCATCCCCGCTGCCTGTATTGCCCGCCAGTCCGGCCAGGGTCTTCACCACCCAATTGGTTCCCACCGGCGTCACTTCGCGGATCGTGTGGTTGCCGGTGTCCGCCACGTAGAGGTTGCCCGCGCTGTCCACCGCCACGCCGTTAGGATAATTAAACCGCGCGGCGCTCCCCATCCCGTCATTGGTTCCTGTGCAGCCGGCCAGTCCGGCCAGGGTCGTCACCACGCCCCCGGGCGTCATTTCGCGGATCGTACAGTTGACTGTGTCCGCCACATAGAGGTTGCCCGCGCTGTCCACCGCCACGCTGCAAGGAAACGCGAACTGCGCGCCGCTATTCGTCCCGTCCATGCTGCCGTAGCCGGTGTTCCCGGCCAGGGTGATGAAGGTGTAGGGGGTATAAGTCGATTGTCCGCGGGCATGGGTGGCCGTCAACGCAGCCACGAGTAAGGCGAGGGCCAGTAATGCGCCATTGCCGTGTTTCATCGGTTTTTTGGTCGTTCTCATAATAATTTCCTCATTTATTGTTGTTTTCTTTAGTTTGTTGGTTTGAACGAATTTCTCTGTCCTAATTACATAAGCGCCATTTCTTCCGAGTTTGCTTCACGAAAAATCGAAAATTCTTCAGTCGCGCCTCCGAAGATTGCCTCCTTTCGCGGCGGTTCCGGCCGGTCTGGCTTGCGAGCGAGCGAGATCCCCTTTGGCGGTAGCACGTTCCCGGACGGGACAAAGGTGGCCCAAGTCTTGCCGGATTCGGGGTTATACTCGGCCGTTCGGCCGGGAATCGGCGGCACGCGGATCAGGTGATGGCAGTTGGGGCATTGAATCTCGCGGCCCGATGCCTGCTCGTCGCATTGCAGGTGCTGCTCGCAGTGCAGACAGGTGAATTTGAATTGGTTTATGGCTTTCAGGGGGTTGGCTTTGTTTTGTTGCTACGGACCTGAAGCGGGTGTTGTCTTTTCCGCTGCGTTGATCTCCGCCCACGATGGGGCCCGCCAAATTTGCAAGACTCCAGTCGCGTCCAATGTGCCAATCGTATTGCCATCCGGCGAGACCGCCGTGCTATTGTGCGATGCGCCTTGGCCTTCGATGGTGAGAACGTCCTGCCAGCTTTCGGTGTCCCAGAGCTGGACCGCCTGACCGCCGCTGCTGGCGGTAACCAATCGTTTGCCGTCCGGCGAAAAGGCCATTGAACGAAACCTCCAGAAGAAGCCGCGCAGCGTGGCCACTTCCCGCCAACTGGCTGTGTCCAACACTTGGATATAACCATGAACACTGGCGATGAGAAAGCGCCGCCCATCCGGTGAGAATGTTGATCGGTCAGTTTGCAGAATCCCAACATCTAATTGCAGAGTCTTTTGCTCTGCCAGATTTCTAACCTGAACCCGGTCACGGTAGCGGACGCCGGTTACACACAAACTCTCGTCCGGCGACAAGCTGGTTGGAAGGTAGTTGGCAGGCCAAGACTGTATTTCCGAAGCCGTCGTGAGGTCCCATTCTTGAAGTGAACCGCCCGCGCCGGCGAGCAACTTCCTTCCGCCATCCAAGAATGCCACCGGGACGAATATAGGCGCTGTGTTTGTCAATTGACACGATAAGACGTGGCGCGGCACGTCCCAAACCCGCATCAGCCCGTTGCTGGAACCAACGGCCAGAAACTGTCCGTCGCGGGAAAAGACGTGAAACCAAACAAGATCGAAGCCGCGTATCAAGATGCCGCCGACCTCCAACAGCGGTTCTCTCTGTCCGAATTCAGATCCCGACCATCGAGTCACGCGCCCACTCTGATCAAGAGTCACAATTGACTGGCTGTCCGGCGAAAAGCGGAAGGCGGTGACATTGTCTGGGATGGTGAGCTGCGGCTCTCTCGGGTGAGTGACGGACGTGTCCCAGATACGAACCGTGCCGTCTCTGCCGCCGCTGGCCAGGGTCTTTTCATCAGGCAACAGCGCCAGGCACCACACCGGCTCACGATGGCCACGCAATAGGTCCATGCACTTGCCATTGGTAACATCCCAGATGCGAATCGTCCCGTCGGTGCTGCTTGAGGCCAGACGTTTGCTGTCGGGCAAAAAAAACAGGGAACTCACAAACGAGGAATGGCCTTCCAGACGCTTCGTCTCGTTGCCAACGGCAACATCCCAAAGACGAATATCTTTCTCCTCGTATCCGGCCGCGGAGGCCAGGAGCTTTTGGTCTGGCGAAAAGGCCAATGCCGTAATTCGCAATTTCGAGCCCAAGGCACTCCAAAGCTCCTTGCCGTCGTGCAAGTCAATAATGTGAATCCACCCACCCGGCGAGCCATAGGCCGCCAAATGCAAGTCGGGCGTTACGGCAAAAGCATTCGCGTGCTGTCCCAAGGACGGCTGTTCTACAGCATAACTGACCAGCCTGGTCCCGTCGGCCACACGCCAGAGAGTCATCCACCCTTTCGTGCCGGACGTGGACGTCAGTAACGTCCGCCCGTCGCTGGAAAACGCCAAACCCATGCAATAACTTTCTAAGGGCCATTCAGAAGTCATTCGCCGCGTTGCCGTATTCCACAGATGCAAGATGAATCGTGGCTGCCCGGAGGATAAAGAGGTGGCACTGGCAAATGCCAGCAACGGTTCAGTGGGTGAGAAGGCGGCGCGGACTAACCCTTCGTCTTTCGCCAGACGAATTAACTCTTGTCGCGTTAGTAAGTCCCATACCGCCAGCCCGCCACGGAACTCTCCAATCGCCAGCCACTGACCGTCTTGAGAAACAGCCAGCGAGTCGACCTCGTTCGATTCCTGGCAGAGGGTGAACAAGACATCGCTGCGGCATTGTTGCCAGAGGTAACGCCATTCCCACCCGCGCAAGTCTCTTTGGCCGGGCTGCGGCCGCTGCCGATCGAGCAGCTCTTGCGCGCGACCAAGGTTGTTTCCATCCAGCGCCTGCTTGGCCACGTTCATATCCGAAGCATAGGCGCGCTGACGGGCGGCGAGTTCTTCGGCTTGCGCTTGCCGGCGCAGTTTAGCTTCGTTGGCTTGTGCCGTCAGAGCTTCCCGTTTGGCGTGAGTAGCCCTAACCGCCTGCCAGGTGCTCACAATAGTGCCAAGGACCAATACGCCGCTCACCACCGCCGCTGCGGTGAAGACCAGCTTGTTCCGACGCACCAGTTTCTGGAACCGGTAGAGTTTGCCGGGTGGGCGGGCCAAGACCGGCTCGTTATTCAAGTGACATAGAATGTCATCGGCCAGCCCGTTGGCCGTCTCGTAACGGCGTGTCCGGTCCTTCTCCAGACACTTCATCACGATCCAGTCCAAATCCCCACGCACGACGTGAATCAGTTGCGGCGGCTCGGAATGACGTCGCTTGGCCACCGTGGTCTGATCGGCTGCTTCCAACGTGCTAATCCGCGTCGAAGGCCGCACCGGTTCCCGCTCCCGGATGATCCGCCGCATCTCGTTCAGGCCCGCCGCCACCAGTTCCTGCGCGTCAAACGGTGTCTGCCCCGTCAACAGTTCGTAGAGCAACACCCCCAACGCGTAGATGTCGCTGCGCGTATCAATGTCCAATGTGCTCATCTCCGCCTGCTCTGGACTCATGTACGCCGGCGTGCCGATAAACTGCTCGAACGCTGTGAACAGCGTCTTGTCCGTCAACACTTGCCCCGAGGTCGCCTTGGCGATGCCAAAATCAATGATCTTCGGCAGTGGTTTCCCATCATGCACGGTCACCAGTATGTTCGAGGGCTTGATGTCCCGGTGGATGATGCCCTTCTGATGCGCGTGCTGGATGGCATGACAGATCTGGACAAACAGGTTCAGCCGTTCCTCGGTCGAAAGGTTGTTCTGGTCGCAGTAGTCGGTGATCTTGATGCCGCGCACCAGTTCCATAACGAAGTAGGGCCGGCCGGTGTCGGTCGCGCCGGCATCGAGCACCTTGGCGATATTCGGATGGTCCATCAGCGCCAGGGCCTGGCGCTCGGCTTCAAACCGGGCGATGACCGCTTTGGTGTCCATCCCCAGCTTGATGACCTTGAGCGCAACCCGGCGGCGGATGGGCTGTTCCTGTTCGGCCATATAAACGACGCCGCAGCCGCCTTCGCCGATTTGCTGCAACAACTTGTAGCGCCCGATGCGGTCGCCGGGCTTCTCGGTGAGTGGTGCGGGAAGGACGATGGTGGAATGCTGTGGTGGAGCAACCGGGTCTTCAAGAAACGCGCCGGCTTGATCGTGGGCCAGCAAGAGTTTCTCGACTTCTGCGCGCAACCCGTCGTCGCCACGACAGGCGCCGTCCAAATAAGCTGCTCGTTCGGCTGGTGAGTTCCGGGCTGCCGCCTCGGCCAGAACCTGTTTGATTCGTTCCCAGTCTGTGCTCATAGAATTGATTCCGATCAACAATCCCTTCACCCATACATGCGCCGTGGCCGGCCGGTTTGCTTCAAGAAATCGGCTGGCGTTCAGTAATTCTATTTGCCCGGCTCGTCCGGCAGGCGAACGCGCCGGAAGAGCCAGGCGCGGGCGAAAACCCAGGCCCGGTCGGCGGTGCTGCGGGAGATGCCCAGTTGCGCGGCGGCTTCCGCCTGAGTCAGGCCGGTGAAAAAGCGCAGGTTGACGAGTTCCGCTGCGGCGGAGTCCACCTTCGCCAGTTGGGTCAGCGCTTCATCGAGAGCCAGCAAATCGTCGTCGGGCAACGGGCAGGCCAATTCCACCGCGTCCACCTCGACCCGTTGGCACCCGCCGCCGTGCTTGAGCCGCTGCTTGCGGCGGGCGTTTTCGACCAGGATCCGCCTCATCGCTTCGGCTGCCGCTGCGAAGAAGTGCCTTTGCCCTTCCCACTCGCGGCTTTCCGCGCCAGCGACCCGCAGCCAGGCTTCGTGAACCAGCGAGGTGGCCTGGAGGGTTTGGCCGGGGCGTTCCTGGGAAAGCTTGTTCGCGGCCAGGCGGCGCAATTCGTCATAGACCAGAGGCAGCAGTTCCGCGCTCGTGTGCGCTTCGCCGCGCTCGATTGCCTGCAACATGCCGGTCACGTCAACCACAACCCATTACTTTCGATGCGGTACTGCTGTCGTTCCCCTGAATGCCCCTGCGTCCTGGCCTTCAATGGACCGGACAAAACCTCATCCCGGCTTTCCCTTCCCAAAAAGGAAAACCAAACACAGGTTCGTTCGCTTAAGAGCTTTAACTGCCGGCGGGGCGTTGGCTGAAACGCGTCAGCGTCTCGTTTCGGTAGGTATGGTTCGCGTATCAAATTGCCTGAAACTTGTCAAGACCGAAAAACGACATCATGGATGCAAGGATGACATCCGCCCTCACCCCGGCCAAACTCATTCCCTCACCCGTCCTGCGGCCACCCTCTCCCATCCGATGGGCGAGGGAAAAAAGGGTGAATCGTTCGCCGCTCCTTTGAAAATTTATACGACTGGATTGGCCGGACACTCATCCGCAAAACCAGAAACAAGCGAAAGCTATTTCCTCTCCTGGGGGAGAGGATAAAAGGTGAGGGCGGGCGTAAACACTCATTCCACTGAAAACCTCGAGGAAGCCTTTTTTATATCCTCTTTTCAGGCCGCCAGTTGGGATGAAGGTTTTGCCTCCCGATTCTTGCCGGGTGTCAGGGCTGAGGAACTGTTCTTCGAGGGTTTGGCTGGGGACTTGACGTTTCATGGTTGTCTATCGCTTTCTGTTAAACCCGGGCATTTAGTAGTGTCTTGATTTGAAATTCGGAGCGCGAGTTGTCCCAACTCGCAGCAGGTTCTTACGAGAAGAACCATTGAAATCACGGGCGGCTTGCTTTGCTTTCAGACGCGCTGCGGTTTGAGACAAACCGCGCTCCTTCAAATTAAGACACTGCCGGGCGTTTGGAGTCTGCACCCGATTGGTTTTTACAGGAAGCTTAGGACATCACCCGTCGCCAGCCTTCACCTTTTTGCCGATGTCCGGCAGTTCCACAAAAACAATGTCGGTCAATGCGTGCTGCGCGTGGTCGGTGATGCCAACGGTGGCGGTGTCACCGGTGACGCGCACTTGGTCGCGCCGCCGGAGAAGCGCGTGGCGGCTATTTATTTTTCGGCTTAAAATCAAGATAGGCCAGATTCATATTGCCTTCGGTGACGATGTGAAGGGTCAAAACACTCACTCCTTTGGGCAGCTTCACTTCGGCCATGTTTGTCATCACATTCCAGTGGTGCCATTGACGCCAGGCGATGGGATCCTTGTCGGTGCTGGTTGAAATAATATTGATCGAAGAAACCAAAGGCTTGCCGTTTAGATCCAGAGAAATCGTCCCGCCTCGGTTCGAGGTGTATAAGAGATCAATGGTATAAACACCGGCATGTTCAACCGCAACGGTCATATTGAACCATTCGCCGGGTGCCGTCCAGCCGACGTAGAGTTGTCCCTCGGGCGGTTGCACCAGGTCGTATGGACTATTGTCAGTCTCGTCATGGAATTTCGTGTAGGACGTACTGACGCCCTCTTTCATTCGAAACTCGTTAAGATACGTCCCGTTCGCGGGATTCAGTTCCCCGCTGCCGTGGTTCTTTGTGTCCTTGTTGTGATAGGCGACGCCTTCTCCGCCGAGATCATAGTAGGCGCATTGCACGCGTCCGGGAATTTTCTGCGGACCTCCATGATACACGCCGTCTTGGAATGGCTTTCCCTGATATTCCTTCAATTGTGCGGACGCGCATCCGCAAAAATAAAAACCGCCGGTGAGAATCAAGCCCGCTTGCAGAAAAAATCGAAGTTTTGTTTTCATATCGGATTGCCAATGTTTTAATTTTAGTTGCATCTGATTTTTGAACGACGATGGAGGCGATGCAATAAAAATCTTTTAGCTTCCTCGACGTTTCCAGTGGAATGAGTGTTTACGCCCGCCCTCACCTTTTATCCTCTCCCCCAGGAGAGGAAATGGCTTTCGCTTGTTTCTGGGTTTGCGGATGAGCGTCCGGCCAATCCAGTCGTATAAATTTTCAAAGGAGCGGCGAACGATTCTCCCTTTTTTCCCTCGCCCATCGGATGGGAGAGGGTGGCCGCAGGACGGGTGAGGGAATGAGTTTGGCCGGGGCGAGGGCGGATGTCATCCTTGCACCTATGACGTCGTGGCTGTACCCCAAGAGTCCGGTTTCAGGCCATGTCACCCACTGAAAATATCGAAGAACCATCTTTTATGATTTGGCAGGCCGGGTGCATTTCACTTTTTTGTGCGGCGGTTTTTTTTGGTTCCTAACCTTAATAATAGTCGTGATCCTGCCCCGCCCTCCGGCTTGTCGGCCGAAGCCCTGGCCGAAGGGGGAAGGGGACGATTAAGATTAGACCGGTTTCCAGTGCCGGCGTTGAGAGCCTGCCCGAATTGTTCTAGGGACGTACCGTCACTAGTTCAATGCCGTTGGCATTCGGGTCCAGGTTTTTAGCGTACTGTTTGGCCGTGGAATTGTTCCAATGGTCGGCAACGCCTGCGCCGGCATTGGCCGCGTTATTGATGTAGCTTGTTCCGCCGGACTGGCCGGAAATCGTGCTCCAGAAGTCGTAGGAAACGCATTCCTCGGCGACGCCGTCGAGCGACATGATGAAGCTCGACATCTGTTTGCCGTTAAAGGGCGCCAAGGCCACGCCGTTGAATGGAGCGTCGTCCAGCTTCGGGCTCGGATACATCGCGTCCATGGCCCACAAAACGACTTTGCCGCCGAAATTCGCGTTTGTCATATAGGCGGTGAGGGCGCTGTTGCCGGGATGCCTTTTGTTGTCTTGCCAGTTGGGCAGGATGCCATTGATCCCGTAAAGATTCTTTGACCCGAACGTGATGATCCCGCCGACGTGACCTTTGAGCAGGGGCTGGCAAATAATGTACCGTGCATTGTAAAAACACGCCGATTCCGAATTCTTGACGTCGTTATTGGGGAAAACGCCGTCCACGTTGGTGGTGGTGACGCGGCCGTTGTTGCCGAAATAGTCAACCACTTTTACATTGGGGAACGCATTGTGGATCGCGTTGAAAATATTGTCCGTGACGGCGCGGCTCGGGTCGCCGATCCAGATGTCAGCCTGGGGAACGCCCGCATTCACAAGGCTGGCGACCACTGCGACGCAGGTCTGGGGGTTGGCGTTCATGGCATTGCCATGGTCTGCGGCTGGAGCGGCCGAATTGTTCTGGTTGATCTTGATGGCGATCATGTCGCCGGCCTGATAACCCGTGCCGGCGCGGCCGTGAGCATTGTTGAACCAACGGAATATTTTGTTCCAGGAATCGGCGTCATTCTTCCCGCCGGAAAGTGCCGCGATACCCGCGGTAAAGGACTTGTTATATTCCGCCTGCGGATTGACGGCTGCGTCCCAGTAGTTTCCCTCGCCAGTCCATTTTGCCGCGTTGGTGTTATACACCCACGCAACCCGGCCGGGGAAGATTCCCTTTGCCGTGCCGATGGGATTTGCTGCCAAAGCAGGACGAGCGTCATTCGCAATAAAAACCAACAGTGATACAATCGCAGCCGCAAAAAAGAGGCCGGCCCGGACATGCTTTTTGTTCCTTAAAAGCGACCTGGCCTTTGTAAATGAGAATGCATATCCCGCAAGGGCGACACAATACGTCAAAAATCCGATCCGTATGGGCGCGGCCGCGCGCTGGCACGGATACGCCGCGCGGGACGGTTTGGGGATAACGCGGAACAGGTACCATGCGCAGGCGGCCAATCCGGCAAAAAGCAGGGACCATTTTGGCCATGCGCTCTTGTTGATGCCGTGTATCTTTCCAGTCCTCGGACAACGCTTAAATAGATTTGAAAAAACCATACCGCCTCCTCTGGGAAAAGGATTGATTTTACCACTGATTTTGGCTGCCAGTTTAGAAAGCTTATTACGCATTTCTGATTTCAACACAATCATTTATTAAAGATACCCCTGCGGCTTGAATTTTGCAAGACCCCGCCAAATCTCACGCCGCAAAAAATATCGCGCTTTTCCTTTCGCAGGTTATTTTTTCGCGATGCTTAGTCAAGCCCCTCCCATGTCAACCGATTCACTGTTTTTGAAGAATGAGGGCGCGGTTTTTTCAAAACCGGGGAAAGTCCTGCAACGTTAAAAGCTTGAATGATGAAGCTGCTCCGAGCATTCTTGCGCCATGCTCACGGACATGGAAAAATTCCCACTCAAAAGTTTGGCCGTCAAGCAACTCTCAAGGATACTGGGACTGTTTATTTTGGTTCTGCTCTCCTTTGTCTTTGCGGCATCGGCCTGGTCAGCTTCATTTTACACGCAGCGGTTGGAAGATCCCAGGGCGGTTTACGTTGCTCCATCCGGCGGCGACGACACCGCTGCATTGCAGAAAGCGGTTAATCAAGTTCAAGAGACCACTGGCCAGGGAATTGTTCTGCTCGCACCGGGGCAATATCACATCAGCGATACTCTTTATATTTGGCCCGGCATCCGGTTGATTGGCTACGGTGATGAACGTCCGGTTATTGTCCTGCCCGCCAACACGCCGGGTTTCGGAGATGCGTTGCAGGAGAAGCTCATGGTCTTTTTCGCTGGAAGGCGCCCGCGAAATCCGCAGGCTGACAACAGTTCTGTCCCTGACGCCAACCCTGGCACCTTTTATTCGGCGCTCGCCAATATTGATGTCGAGGTTGAGGAAGGAAACCCGGGCGCGGTCGCCGTGCGGGCACACTATGCCCAGCACTGTTTCCTCGCTCACATGGATTTCCGTCTCGGCTCCGCGCTGGCCGGCATCCACGAGGGCGGTAATGTGGTCGAGGATGTTCATTTCTTCGGCGGCACCCACGCCATTCAAACATCGAAGCCTTCGCCCGGCTGGCAGTTCACGCTCGTTGACTGTTCATTTGAAGGCCAGCGTGAAGCCGCGATTCTTGAACACGAAGCCGGACTCACGCTCATTCGCCCGCACTTCCGGCATGTGCCCACAGCCGTTGAAATAGAGTCTGAATGGGCGGACGAACTTTGGGTCAAGGACGCCCGCCTCGAAGACATTTCCGGTCCGGCATTCATTTTCGGGATGGAGAAAAGCCCGCGCAACGAAATCAATATGGAAGGTGTCATCTGCCGCGACGTGCCGGTCTTTGCCGCGTTGCGCGACAGCGGCAAACGCTTTGCCGCCCCTGCGGAAATTTATGCGGTAACGAATTTTTCCCACGGACTCCATTATGCCGACATTGGAGCCGTGCCGGAAATTGAAAACCGCTTCGACGCCGCGCCGCTGGCCACGATGCCACCAGCCGTCGCCTCTGATTTGGCTCTTCTGCCTGCCTGCGATACCTGGGTGAATTTGCGTGATTTAGGCGCCAAGGGCGACGGCAAAACCGACGACACCGAAGTACTACAGAAAGCGATTGCGGCCCACCGCGCCATTTACCTGCCTTCGGGCTTTTACGTCGTGCATGACACGCTAACGCTGCGGCCTGACACGGCGTTAATCGGACTGCATCCAGGCGCAACGCAGATTGTTTTGCCGGACGGCGCACCCGCTTATCAAGGCATCGGTGGCCCCAAAGCTTTCCTGGAAACACCCAAAGGCGGCAGCAACATTGTAATCGGCATCGGACTGTACACGGGCGGGAACAATCGGCGCGCGGTCGCGGCTCTTTGGAAGGCCGGCTCCGGTTCGATGATAAACGACGTCCGATTCCTTGGCGGGCACGGCACGCCCCTGCCGGATGGCTCCCGCGCAAACCCGTACAACAACAGCCACTCGGCCGACCCCGATCCCAGTCGTCATTGGGACAGCCAATATCCCAGCCTCTGGGTTACCGATGGCGGTGGCGGCACGTTCCTTGATATTTGGACCCCCTCGACCTTTGCCCAAGCCGGCATGCTCGTATCTGATACTGAGACTGAAGGCCGCGCCTACCAGATCTCGAGCGAACATCACGTCCGCAACGAAATTCAGGTGCACAATGCCGCCCACTGGTGCTTTTATGCCTTACAGACCGAGGAGGAGCGGGGTGAAAGCGGGTTTGCTCTACCGATTGAAATTGATTCGTCCCACGATATTACCTTCGCCAATTTCCACAGCTACCGCGTCATCAGTTCCTTCCAGCCTTTCCCGTGGGCCGTCAAGGTGTCCAACTCACAGGACATCCATTTCCGTAATTTTCACTGCGACAGCAACAGCAAGGCGAGTTTTGACTCGAGTGTTTACGATCAGAGCTATAACGTTGAGATCCGCCAACATGAGTTCGCCGGGTTGGATCTTTCGGGTCAAGTGACTCGTCCCAAGCACGCCACACTTTCACCCGTCGTCGCTCGCGGTGCGAAGGTGGAAAAACTTGCGGGTGGTTTTTTTAACATCTCCGGTGGCGGGGTTGGGCCACACGGCGATTTTTACTTTGTGGATGCGCATTGGCAGCGGATCTATCGCTGGGATTCGGCGTCACGGCAACTCTCCACCGTCAGCGATTATCCGCTGGAGCCCGTCAACCTGGCTGTGGACCAGTCAGGCAACCTGATGGTCATTTCCTACGCGGGTGATGATGTGATTTATGCCCTGAACCCAAGTGGCGCTATCACGTTGCTGAAACCCGAAGTTGTCACCAATTGGTCCGGGAAAAATTTATATTTGCCCGTCAGCGATTGGCACTTGAACCGCGATTCCCTTTCCCATCCGGTTGCCAATTTTATTTCGCCTGACAGGACTACCGTGCTGCCCGCAGGCGAGGACTTTTTAACCGGAGCAACCAGTTGGCGCGTCAAATCAAGCCCGCCAATCCGCTCCTTTGGCCTGGGCCGAGCGGTGCCGGGCAAGCTTTTTTATGTTACCGACGAATCCGGGTTGAGGACGTGGGCGGCTGACGTGAATCCGGACGGGAGCCTGAAAAATTTCCGGCTCTTTGCCGAGCAAGGCGGCGAAAGCGTGACGGTGGATTCGCGCGGCAACGTGTATATCGCCGCCGGTCAAGTTTATGTCTATGACCCTGCCGGCAAACTGATTGATACCATCGAAGTTCCCGAACGCCCGGTGCAACTGGCGTTTGGCGGCGCCGATCACAAAACGCTTTTCATTGCGGCCCGAACGTCGCTTTATTCAGTGCGCATGAAATATCCGGGTTCAGATGTCAGGACGTAACCAGCGGCCTTTGTGTCGCCGAAAACAAGCGGCGCGTGTTCTGGCCTTTCGGCTCGAAAATCCACTTGCCATTGGAAAGCCGGACCTGACACGAAACGACTTTGCCGCCAGAGCCGTGATTGGCAAAAGCAACTTTGCCGCTGCAAATTCCGATTTGCGCGTGAAGCCAGCGGACAAAATCAACCGACAATCCGCGCCAAGCGTCAAGTTTGACCGCGTGGCCGTCCGTAAAATCCTCAACACATTTCTGCCAGTCAAAATCCGGATCAGGTTGCGGGGTCATACTAAAATAACCCATAACCCACGCAGTTGGCGTGCAGACCATGGTGTGGTAAAATCAAATGCGAGGCCAGCAGTTTGTTGGAGGCGATGCCGATGGTGGCGGTCAACTGGCGCTCTGACAGAATCCGCTGCTTCAACTGCCGCGCCACCGGAAGAGCCTTGAGCCGCGACGCGTCCGCGTTCTCCGCCTGACAGATGGCGGACATGTCGCCACGCAACTTCGGGTCGTCGCGCTGTTTCACGGAAGCGTAAAACGCGTCCATGTCCAAATGAAAGATCACACGAAACATCGCAGCGGCAGATTACCACGGACATTGGAAAGCCAGAAGAGCCGTCATGCCCGGTCAGACCATTCAGCCGGCGAATCACGCCGGAGAATGTGGTTCATTCGAGCCTTGGGTGATGAAACGGCCTTAATCTTGTTAGCTGGTTACACTGAAAGATTACATTTTGAGACGAATGCAGTATTTTTTTTGACTTTATATCTCAAACAGTGGACCTTTAATTTACCGGACTTTTGCAGAAATTGTTATGCTTAAAAAAATATTTGTTGAAGTGGTTAATGTTCATCGCCATAGTGCTCCGACTTGCGCTTCAAAAATCTCCTTCCTGACGCTGAAATTATTCGTTTCCAGCGTAGGGATGGCCCGGCGGAATGCCGATCAGGGGAACCAGTCATACCCGACACGCGGCCGGTTGGTTTCGTGTCTTGGACTGGTGCTTCTGGCATTTGTTTTTTCCTGTGAGGTTCTGGCGCAAACGCAGATCGTGAACTGTGATGCGCCGGTTCAGAGCCGGAAGCGAGGCATCGCTGTCAATTCCAACATGTCGGCTGCCGACTTCCAAGCCTTGGCCCCCGGCGTATCGTGGTTTTACGATTGGGGTATAAACAACTGGACCGTGCCGTCTGGTGTGGCGATGAGCTACATCCCCATGGTCTGGAGCGCTTATTCAGGTTATCAAAGCGCCATTAGTAATTATCTCGCGGCCGGAAACACGCCTTGGAGGGTATTTGCGATCAATGAGCCGAATTTGTTGGGGCAAGCTTTCATGACGCCCTCCAATACGGCGATCGCCTTTCAACAGGTCAAGGCGATTTGCGATCCCTATAACATTCCTGTGATTTGCCCTCACATGGCGACTGGCACCCCCGCGAACCAAAGTATTACCGCATATGACCCGATTCAAGGATCAAACGTCACCTATACTACCCAGGAACCTTTCCTCGACGCATTTCTTTACTACTGTGGTTCGACGCGGCCAACGGGGATGGCAACCCACAGCTATGCCGGCTACGGTGACCTTACCTACTGGACAGGCCTCATGAATAGTGATTTTCCCACTCAAACCGTCTGGGTGACCGAGTTCAATCCGAGCGGCATCAGCGGCGGCATTTCAAGCTCTGCCCAAGTTCTCGCCAACCTGATACCCTCAGTGGATTATTGCGAACGCACGCCTTGGATTGAAGGTTACTCCTGGTTCATGTCACGAATCAACGGAGATCCCTATGACAGCCTGCTCACCAGCACTTCCGGCGTCCTGACCGCTGCGGGCCAGGCCTACGTGCAAATGCCGGTGCATGAGACAAACCTCTTTTATCGCATCCCCGGGCAGCTTCAGGCGGCGCGATATGTCACCATGAACCAAATGAGCATCGCGCCAACGACCGACACGAACGGACTGGCCGACATGATAACCGCAGCAGCCGGCGGAAGCTTGAACTATAATATCCAGGTTGATACCGCCGGAAGCTATCCTTTAAACTTTCGGGTTAGCGGCGCTACCGGTCAGATCAGCGTATATGAAGGCGGCACGCTGCTGGGGACGGCCAATATTCCGATAGCCAGTTGGTCCACGGTTTCGACCACCGTTACCTTGCCGGCCGGCACGCAAACCCTCGAGGTGGTTCTTTCCGCCAACGGTCAACATTTCAACTGGATGCAATTCCAGACGGTTAATGGCCCGGTGTCCGTCCCGACCGGTGTTAGCGCGACGGCGGGCAACGCCCAAGTGGCTTTGAGTTGGTCCACTGCCGCTGGCGCAACCAGCTATAATGTCCAAAGCTCGACGACTTCAGGCGGGCCTTACACCACCATCGCCACTCCGACGACAACCAGCTACACGAACACCGGTTTGGCCAACGGCACGACCTACTACTATGTGATCTCGGCGACCGACGGGATCAATGTCAGTTCAAATTCCCTTGAAGTCAGCGCCACGCCGGTGTTGTCACATGTAAATTTGGCGTTGAACCAACCGGTCGTGGTGAGTACGTGGCAAGATGGTAGTGGTCAATATTACTGTCCCGGAAGCTATGCGGTGGACGGCAATCTTTCTACCCGCTGGGCTTCCGTTTGGACTAATATTCCGCAATGGATTTATGTGGATTTGGGGGCAACCTACAACATCACGGAAGTGGAACTCTACTGGGAGAACGCTTACGCGACGAGTTTTCAAATTCAAGTTTCCTCAAATGCCGCGACTTGGACCCCGATCTACAGCACGACCACGGGGCCTGGTGGCGTACAGGATTTGACCGGGTTATCTGGAACGGGTCGTTATGTGAGGATGTACGCCACCGTACGCGCCACCCAGTACGGCTATTCTCTTTGGGAATTTCAAGTCTATGGAAGTCCTGTACCAACCAATCAGCCACCCGTGCTGGCGGCGATTCCCAACCAATCCATTATGGCAGGCCGGACGCTGCTGGTCACCAATTTAGCCAGCGATCCCAATATTCCGCCACTGCCTTTGACCTTCAGTTTGCTCACTGCTCCGACCAACGCAGCCATCAATTCCAGCAGTGGTGTGTTCACCTGGCGGCCGACCATTGCGCAATCGCCCTCCACGCAGACTGTTGCTGTGGTCGTCTCGGACAACGGTGTGCCGCCCCTCAGTGCCACCCAAAGCTTCACGGTAACGGTGATTCAGCCGGCCATTCCTACTCTCAATGCGGCGTCAATGACCAACGGTCAGTTTGGGTTTTGGATCAACGGCAATACAGGGCCAGACTACACGATTCAGGCTTCCACCAACCTGACTTCTTGGGTTTCAGTATTCACGAGTAATTCGCCGGCATTGCCTTACTTTTGGGTGGATACCAACTCAATGTCTTATCCATTTCTCTTTTACCGTGTCTTATTGGGCCCTTGACCCGCTGATCGCTTGATTACGCAAGGAAATAAGTTTCAGACCAGTGAAAAACGTCATCGCCCGCTCGCTCAATTCCATTTTGTCGAAAAAGATTGACTTGGACGGAGAAGCTGTGTCTCTGGATTAGATTTGCGGCCATGACTCCTGAACCATCAGCTAGCAGGCTGTTGAAAAACTCATTTTCGACCAAAAATTCATGCAAAAACCCCAATGATTTTGAGGGTTAATTTTTCAAAACAGGCGTTTTTCAACAGCCTGTTAGCGTTTTGGGTCTGGCGTTTCGGAGATCGGAGATGAGAGAATTGTCGTCAGTCCTTTCTGAAATACGTGTCCATTCGTGGTTTTGAGTTTGGGCCTCGCAGAGCTCCGCCCTCCGAAATTCGTAATACAATCCTGCAACTTCGCGCACGGACGACAAAGATTTGGACTGCGGTGGCAGAGCGCAGCGGCGACACCGCTTTCCGTGCTGCCGGTTGCTTCCAAAAGCGGCGTGGCGCTTCGCTTCCCGCCGCAGTCCAAAATCTGTGGTTGCGGCGTAAGCCGCGCTGGGTCTTTGGGTGTTCATTCGTGGTTGCCAGTTGTATCCGTACCTTCGCGTTTTTGTTTCTTTGTTGTTCAAATTTCCGATGACCCGTCTTCGCTTCCGTCTTGACTTCGTTACGACGCGACAGGTCGCTTCGCCGCGGCAAGGAACGAGGAGGAAGGGAAACACTCAACTCCGAAAGCAGACAGGCCGGATGCCTGTGCCACCTTGGGAGCCGGCTGAAGCCGGGACACCAAACAATAATTCGAGGACGAGGACGAGAACGAGGACGAGAACGAAAAAGAGTGCTGGGGAAGCAACGAATGGTGCTTCTTTGGCAAAAAAGGTGAGGGTTTCCGCGCCCGGGTAATTTAATCTGATTTCAGGGTCGTCGGTTGCCGGAGAAGCTCTTATGAGCTGACCGGCGTGACGGCCATTTTCGATGTCGCAAGCGATGTTAGATTTATTACATTTTTCTCAAATATGAGCACAAGACCCAAACTTACCGTTGACGCCAACGAAGGCGTCGCCAACGTAGCCTACCGCCTGAATGAGGTGATGGCCATTTATCCCATCACGCCGTCATCGCCGATGGCCGAGTTCTGCGATCAGTGGGTGTCTGAAGGCAAAAAGAACCTCTGGGGCACCATCCCGTCGGTCGTGGCGTTGCAAAGCGAAGGTGGCGCGGTGGGCAGCGTCCACGGCGCGTTGCAGACCGGCTCGCTCGCCACCACGTTCACGGCGTCGCAAGGCCTGCTGCTGATGATTCCCAACATGTTCAAAATCGCGGGCGAACTTGCACCCGCGGTCTTTCACGTCACCGCCCGCGCCATCGCCACCCATGCGCTTTCCATTTTCGGCGATCACAGCGACATCATGGCCTGCCGCTCGACCGGCTGGGGCATGCTCGGTTCGGCCAGCGTGCAGGAGGCCGTTGATTTCGCGCTCATCGCGCAGGCGGCCACGCTGCGCTCGCGGATTCCCTTCGTGCATTTCTTCGACGGCTTCCGCACCTCGCACGAAGTGCAGAAGATTGAAATGCTGACGGACGACGACCTGCGCGCGTTGATTGACGACAATTTGATTGCCGGACTTCGCGCGCGGGCGATGTCGCCGGACCGGCCGGTGCTGCGCGGCACGGCGCAAAATCCCGATGCCTTCTTCCAGGGCCGCGAGGCGTGCAACAATTTTTACACCGCTTGTCCGCAAATCGTGCAGGACGCCATGGATCAATTTGCGAAGGTGGTGGGCCGCGCCTACAAGCTGTTCGACTACGTCGGAGCGCCGGACGCCGAGCGCGTGATCGTGCTGATGGGTTCCGGTTGCGAAGCGGCGCATGAAACGGTGGATTACCTCCTTAAAAAGGGCGAGAAAGTCGGCGTGCTGAAAGTGCGGTTGTACCGGCCTTTTGACGCGTGCAAGTTCGTCGAGGCGCTGCCGGCTGGCGTGAAGTCCATCGCGGTGCTGGACCGCACCAAGGAACCGGGCGCGACGGGCGAACCACTGTATCAGGACGCTGTCACCGCGCTGGCGGAAGGATTGATGAGCGGCTTCGGCAAGCTGAAGACGATGCCGAAGGTTGTCGGCGGACGGTATGGTTTGTCGTCGAAGGAATTCACCCCCGCGATGGTCAAGGCGGTGTTCGACAATCTCAAGCCGAAGCAGCCGAAAAATCATTTCACCGTCGGCATCACCGACGACGTTTCCCATACCAGCCTGCCGGTGGACCCGGAATTCTCGACCGAACCCGACAATGTGATTCGGGCGATGTTTTACGGCCTGGGCGCGGACGGCACGGTGGGCGCGAACAAAAATTCCATCAAGATCATCGGCGAAGGCACGGAAAATTTCGCGCAGGGTTACTTCGTCTATGATTCCAAGAAATCCGGCAGCATGACGGTGTCGCACCTGCGTTTCGGGCCGGAGCCGATCCGCTCCACCTATCTGGTGAGCCGCGCGAATTTCGTGGCCTGCCACCTGCCGACGTTCCTGGAGAAATTCGACATGGTGAAACCGCTGATTCCCGGCGGCACGTTCCTGCTCAACACGCCTTATTCGAAGGATGAAGTCTGGTCGAAGCTGCCGACGCCGTTGCAGGAGCAGCTCATCGCCAAGAAGGCGAAGTTTTATGTGATTGACGCGACGAAGGTGGCGCGCGACAGCGGCATGGGTGGGCGCATCAACACCATCATGCAGGTTTGTTTCTTCGCGTTGTCCGGGGTGCTCCCCCGCGACAAGGCCATCGAGTCCATCAAGTATTCCATCAAGAAGACCTACGGCAAAAAAGGCGAGGAAGTCGTGGCCATGAACCTCAAGGCGGTGGACAACACGCTGGAGCATCTGCACGAAGTGCCGGTGCCGAAGAACGTGAACGGCAGCGGCGGGTTGTTGCCGCCGGTCACGCCCAACGCGCCACAATTCGTGAAGGACGTTCTGGGCAAACTCACCGCCGGCGAGGGCGACGACCTGCCCGTGAGCGCGTTTCCGGTGGACGGCACGTTCCCGACCGCCACGGCGCAATACGAGAAGCGCAACCTCGCGCTGGACATTCCGGTTTGGGACGAGAAGGTTTGCATCCAATGCCTGAAGTGTGTGGCGATTTGCCCGCATGCGACGATCCGGGCGAAAGTTTATGAACTGGCGGCACTCAAGGGCGCGCCGGGAACGTTCAAAAGCGTGGACTCCCGGGTCCCCGACTTCAAGGGGTTGAAATTCACGTTGCAAATCGCCGCCGAGGATTGCACCGGCTGCTCGTTGTGCGTGGATGTTTGCCCGGCGAAGAACAAGACCGAGGCCAAGCTCAAGGCCATCAACATGCGTCCGCAGGCGCCGTTGCGGGCGCAGGAGCGGGAGAACTGGAATTTCTTCATCGCCTTGCCCGAATTCGACCGGCGCAAACTCAAGGTCACGCAGCTCCGCCAGCAACAGTTCATGCGCCCGTTGTTCGAGTTCAGCGGCGCGTGTGCGGGCTGCGGCGAAACGCCCTACGTCAAGATGTTGTCGCAGCTTTTCGGCGACCGCGCCATCATCGGCAACGCCACCGGCTGCTCCTCAATTTACGGCGGCAACCTGCCGACCACGCCTTACGCCATGGACAAAAACGGCCGCGGCCCGACGTGGAACAATTCACTCTTCGAGGACGCCGCCGAGTTCGGCCTCGGTTTCCGCGTTTCGATTGACAAGCAAAAGGAATTCGCCGTGGAACTGGTGAAAAAGCTCGCGCCGCAACTGGGCGACGACCTCATAAGCGGCATCGTCAATGCCGATCAGACCGATGAAGCCGGGATTTACGAACAGCGCGAGCGTGTGGCCGCCTTGAAGCAGAAACTGGCCAAGCTGGACTCTCCCGAGGCGAAACTGCTGCTGCCCCTCGCCGACACGCTCGTCAAAAAGAGCGTGTGGATTCTGGGCGGCGACGGCTGGGCCTACGACATCGGCTACGGCGGCCTGGACCACGTGCTGGCGAGCGGACGTAATGTCAACGTGCTCGTGCTCGACACCGAGGTTTATTCCAACACCGGCGGACAGATGTCCAAGAGCACGCCGCGCGGCGCGGTGGCCAAGTTTGCCGCCGGCGGCAAACCGATGTGCAAGAAAGACCTCGGCCTGATCGCGATGACCTACGGCAACATTTACGTGGCCAGCGTCGCGATGGGCGCGAAGGACGAGCAGACACTGCGCGCGTTTGTGGAGGCGGAATCGTATCCCGGCCCGTCGCTCATCATCGCCTACAGCCATTGCATCGCGCACGGCATCGCGGTGGACATGGGCGTGGGCGCGCGCCAGCAGAAGCTCGCGGTGGAATCCGGCCAGTGGCTGTTGTATCGCTTTGACCCGAGGCGGGCTGCGGCGGGCGAGAATCCGCTGCAGTTGGATTCACAGGCGGCGAAAACCAAACTGCAGGATTATTTGCTCTCGGAAAACCGTTTCAAGATGCTCACGAAGAGCAAACCCGAAGAGGCGAAAAAGCTCTTCGCCCAGGCCCAGGTGGATGCCGACCACCGTTGGAAATTCTATCATTTTCTGGCGGAACGCGACACCAAGGCCGGCAGTGGCCAGCCCGCGTCGCCCCAAGCCGCGGCCACGGCGGACCAACAACCCTGAATCATTTATGATTGATGATCGATGATTGATGATTTTTTCATCAAACCGATGCCGGAACAAATATGAACCCAACCGAACTTAAAGAAAGGACCATTCGATTCGCCGTCCGGGTTCTTAAATTTGCCGACGCCCTTCCGACTAAACCGTCGGGCAGAACAATTGCCGGTCAAGTGGCGCGCAGTGGCTGTTCGGTAGCGTCGAATTATCGCGCTGCACTTCGCGGGAAATCGCATGCGGACTTCATCAACAAAATTACCACTGTTCTGGAAGAAGCTGACGAGACGGATTTCTGGATTGAAATCGCCAAACGGGCGGCCTTGGTTCCGGCGAAGCAGGTTGCCCAATTGCAAACGGAAGCCGTCGAATTGGTCAAAATTTTCAGCGCCACCCGACGAACAGCCCGTAATCATAAATCGTAAATCTTAAATCATAAATATATTATGCCTATGGATCTGACCACGACTTATCTCGGTTTGAAACTGCGCACGCCGCTGGTGCCGTCGGCCTCGCCGCTATCGGAGGAGATTGACAGCATCAAACGCATGGAAGACGCCGGCGCGTCGGCGGCGGTGCTTTATTCCCTGTTCGAGGAGCAACTGCGCCAGGAGCGCCTGGAGCTGCACCATCACATGGAAAGCGGCACATTCAGCTTCCCGGAGGCGCTGACTTATTTTCCGGAGCCGGAGGAATATCGCCTTGGTCCGGAGGAATACCTCAAACACATTGCCGCGGCGAAGAAAGCCGTGCGCATTCCGATCATTGCCAGCATCAATGCCGGCATGCACAACGGCTCGTCGTCCAGCGGCTGGACGCAATACGCCAAGCTGGTTCAACAGGCGGGCGCCGATGCGCTGGAGTTGAACATCTATTACATCCCCACCAACATGAACCTGCCCGCCGGGGAGGTCGAGCAGACCTATTTTGACATCCTTAAAGCCGTGAAGTCGGAGGTCACGATTCCGGTGGCGGTGAAGCTCAGTCCGTTCTTCACCAACTTCGCCAACATGGCCAAGCGGCTGAGCGAGGCCGGGGCGGATGGGCTGGTGCTGTTCAACCGGTTTTATCAGCCGGACATTGATTTGGACACGCTGGAAGTGAAACCCAACATTTTGTTGAGCACGCCGATGGCCATGCGCGTTCCGTTGCGCTGGATTGCCATCCTTTACGGTCGTCTCAAATGCAGTCTGGCGGCCACCAGCGGCATCCACCGCGCGCCCGACGTTTTGAAAATGCTCATGGCCGGCGCGGACGTGACCATGCTCTGCTCCACGCTCATCCGGCACGGCGTCGGGCACATCAAAATCATCGAGAGCGAACTCGTCGCATGGATGGAGGAGCATGAATATGAATCCGTCACGCAACTCAAGGGCAGCCTGAGCCAGAAAAATTGTCCGGCGCCCAGCGCCTTTGAGCGTGCGCAATACATGCGGGCCATCTCGAAATATTCCTTGCCGTAACGGGATTCGTCCGGCGGAAAAACGCGTATGCGCAATGCGGGACCGATTGGAGCGCCGATTTCCAAATCGGCCCGGCCCGCCGGACGCGGATTCAATCCAGCCGCGAAAGAGCGCCGCCGTTGTCGCGCCAAAGCGGTGCTTTGACACGCCACGCAGGCGGAAGAACGCAAATGGGTAGACCTAATAGAAAATATCCGCCTGTGTGATGCTGTTGTCAGCGTAGAAAATTTGGCTTCGTCGACGTTTGTAGTGGGTATCAGCCATGGTATGGAATCTCCAGCTTGCCAGCTACAAAGTAGAGCATGGCGATCTGGTGTTCGGTGGACCGGTAGCCGCGAGCTTTGCGTTTGGTTGCCGAGAATAAACTGTTGAGTCCTTCCAGGAACGCCGTGGTCAATCCCTGCTTCCAGTGTCCCAGACTGACCATAGCATCACTGACGATCTGTACAACCCGATCGCTTGTCTTTTATGCTGTTCACGTGGCATCGCCGTGTTCGACAGAGCGGAGCAGGGTCAAGAATTCAATCCGAACGCAGCTTATGAACTCGGCAGGCTTCACCTGCTTGGACGGTCGTGCCTGATTTTGAAGCCCAGAACGTTGAGAACGCTACAGACTGATATTCTGATGAAGCTTTACCAACCATTCACAGGCCCGGCTGCAATTACCAATCATACAACTGAATGGGTTCGGAAGCTTGCAGAAAGAACAATCAATTTCGGGGTAAGCGGGCGGAAATTTTCACCTCCGCCTGCGCTGCTGCCTCGTTGGCGTTCAATCGTTCGCTATTCGCGAACAAAATCCCCGGTTACTCTTCCGCGTCGCCGTTCCTCTGAGGAAACTTTGAACCTGTTTGAAGGGCCAAAGATCTTTAATTGATGGCGCTGCGGAGGACGTCGAACATCTTTTTGCCGGTATCCGGAGCCACCGGTTTTTTGTCCCGGGCGGCATCGTCCTCCACCAGTTCGGGCGGCAGTTCCTTGAGAAATCGCGACGGGTGGCAGGGCATCAACTGGCCGTAGCGCATCCGGCCCGCGCAATGGCTGAGGGTGAGCGATTGCATCGCGCGTGTCACGGCCACGTAAAACAGCCGCCGTTCCTCGTCGAGCGTGCCTTCCGCTGCCGAGCGCGCATGCGGCAACAGGCCTTCCTCCAGGCCCACGATATAGACGCGCGGGAATTCCAGTCCCTTGCAACTGTGCATGGTGATGAGCGTCACGGCGTCGCCGGCTTCCTTTTCCTCCTCGCGTTCGCTGTCGAGAGTGATGTCCTCCAGAAAGGATTGAAGTTGATCCGCGAGGCAGGTAGGGCGCGTCACTTCCGCCGTCGCATGGCTATGGCGGGACAAGCCGTGCGCGCCGTCAGCGGCGGGCAGGGGACTGCCCGCCCTACCTTGGTCGAGCGTGGCGGTCAGCTCGCGCAGATTGCGGATGCGGTCTTCGGCGTTTTCGGAATTTTTTTCCAAACGCTTGAGTTCGGCAAAATAACCGGTCTCGTCCAGAAAATGTTCGGCCCAGGATTGAAGACTAAAGGTAGGGCGCGTCACTCCGTGCGCGCCGGCTGCGGCGGGCAAGGGACTGCCCGCCCTACCACCCAATTGCGCGCGGGTCTTTTCGATGAAGGCCACAAACGCTTCAATGCTTTCGCGCGCCTTGGTTTGAAATGTCACCTGCACCGCCGGATTTTTCATCGCAGCGAACACGGAACCCTTCCGTTCGTGACTCGCGGCGAGCAGGCGTTCCATGGTCACATCGCTCAGCCCCCGCGCCGGCACGTTCGCAATGCGCAACAGGCTGACGTCATCATGCGGGTTGATGAAGACCTTCAGGTAGGCAAGAAAATCGCGGACTTCCGCCCGGTCAAAGAAACTCTGGCCGCCGATGAGATGATACCGGACGCCAGCCGTGCGGAACGCGGTTTCGAGCGGACGCGACTGCACATTCGTCCGGAACAAAACGGCGTGGTGCAACCAGGGGACCCCGTGCGCGCGGCGCGCAAATTCAATCTGTTCGACCAGGTTGCGCGCTTCATTGTCATCATTCGTGTAGGTGCGCAAAACAATCTTGTCGCCCCGGCCCTTGCCCGACCAGAGCTGTTTGGGGCGGCGGCGCACGTTGTTTTTGATGATGGCGTTGGCGGCATCAAGGATGGTGTTTGTCGAACGGTAATTCTGTTCGAGCTTGATGATTTTCACCTCCGGAAAATGTTTTTCCAGGTCGAGCAGGTTGCCGATTTCGGCGCCGCGCCAGCCGTAAATGCTCTGGTCGTCGTCGCCCACGACGCAGAAATTCCGGTGTTTGGCGGTGAGGGCATGGACGAGCTGAAACTGCGTGGCGTTGGTGTCCTGATATTCGTCCGCCATGATGTAACGATATTTGGCGCGAAAGGCTTCGAGCACGGCCGGATGTTTGTCGAACAGCCGCAGCGTGAGCAGAATCAAATCGTCAAAGTCCACGGCATTGCAGGCGTGCAGGGCGGTTTCGTAGCGCGACCGGATGTGCTGGGCCAGCGCGCGAACGCTCTCGTCGGCAAAGACGGCGGCGCGTTCGCCCCCGTTTTTGAACCGGCTCAACAGGGCCAGGACCGCCGCCGGGTCCGTTTTCTCCCCCTTCGCCGAAATCTGAGCGAGAATCTTTTTGACGGCGCCGAGCTGTTCCGATTCGTTGTAAATGACAAAATTCCGTTTATAACCGAGCCGTTCAATGTGCTGGCGCAAAATCCGGACGCAAAGAGAATGGAACGTGCAGATGGTCGGCCTGTCGTCAGTCCTCAGTCCACTGTCCTCAGTCTTCCGACTGCGCTTTGGCAGAAGTTTGTGGACGCGCTCCTGCATTTCGCGCGCCGCCTTGTTGGTGAAGGTGACGGCAAGGATGTTGGCCGGTGCAACGCCTTTGGCGATCAAGTGCGCGATGCGGAACGTGATGACGCGCGTCTTGCCGGTGCCGGCCCCGGCCAGGATCAAAACCGGGCCGTTCAAGGTTTCGACGGCCTGGCGTTGCTGGGGATTGAGTGAATTCAGGTTCAACACGCGCGCGGAGTTTAATTTCCGTTCCGCTCAATGCAATGTTGTTGAGATATTTTTTTGTCTCTTTTCTTTCTCGGTGACTTGTGAATAACTCGTGCTGGAATTTCGGGAGCGGTGTGTTATAAATTGACTTGCGCGACGAACAGCTCGCATCCAAATACCGGCTTTGAGATCTTGTGCCGGGGCGTGGATTGCTCTTCGGAGCAGGTTTCCGCTTGCGGAAAGCGCCCATCTCATTTGAGCGTTCGTCGCGCGTTTTCCTTTTCACCATGACCTCGTAGCAGCGGACATGAGTCCGCTCCATCTTATCCAAAGCAATGTCAGAGCCGACTCACGTCGGCTGCTACGGTTCAGAGGTTCAAAGCGCGAAATTTTCTTACGGCGAAATCTCACCCGAACGTGTCGCCGTTCCAGCCCCAGTTGCCGCCGGGGACGTCGGTGAAGTTCAGGTAAATTCGGTCCGGCGGCACGCCGAGGGATTCTTTCAACAAGCTGCCGATCTTCTGCGCGAGCTGTTGATTCACGCTGCCGCCCAGGCCGCCGATGCTGCGGATGTCCACGAAGGCGGCGGGACCGGGTTTGCCGGACATGAGGATGGCCGCGGGGTTGACGACGACCATGACGTATTGTTCCGGTTTGCCAATCGTCCCGGCCACGATTTTGGAGAGAGACGCAAGCAACGCCTGCTTTTTGTCATCAGCAAGCGCGACGGTGGTTTCGAGTTTTAACAATGGCATAATGGCTTTCGGTTTGGGTCCGGCTTTGTCATCCGGTGTTTAGTCTATCCACTCGAGGTGTTTTTTCAATACCCGGTTGGATTTTTACACGGACGTTCGCGCAACTTCCACGTTTCATCCGTGGCCAGATTAACCACGTGAAAATCGTTGGTATTATTCCCGCGCGGTTGCGACGTGGTCAAGCCGCGCAGCCTGGCCCAGAGCGTGACGGTGGAGTGAATTGCGGATTATGCAGATGGGTTGCGAACAATGGCCGCGACCGGCGAACAATAACGTGGCCGGCCCAAAGATCGGCCGTTTTGCCCTCCACATGCCGTTTTTTCCTTCTCCTGGCTTTGTGTTTCCATTTATTAAAACGCCCCTGCGGATATTTATAAGATGGCTTCTAGGGTTTCTGGAGACGAAAAAATCTCGTGATCACGTCTGGCGATAAGGTCACGACATATTGCCCGCTGTTGGTCTGAATCGTTGCCGCCGCAATTGTCCAACTTTCAGGCGCGGTCAGGTCGGTTGAGGAATAAAGCGTGTAACCGGTTCCGTTGGCAACCGGCCAGGTAAGAAAAATGTTGTTGCCCGCGGACGCGATGGAGAGAGAGGGCGAAAAGCAACCCGTGCCAATCAGTTCCATGTCAAAGCCGAGGGAGGTTCTGTTGGCTAAGTATAGATGAACTTCCACCGCGACCAGGTTTGTTCCCGCGGGCAAATTCGACACCGCGATGTTTGTCGGGTAGAAAGTGTACGGCGTGTCCTGGACAATCGTCCACATCGACGCCAAGGTCGTGTAGGTGATCGGTCCGGTTGGCATGTTGGTGCGAAAAGCTTCCTGGCCGTTGAGCCATACCACGGCGCCGTCCACCCGCGAGAGGCGGAAATTGAGATTGGTAAAGGCTACGTCGCCCGGCACGACAAACGAGTCACGGAAATAGGTTGTGATGTGTTTGCTGGATGCATTCGTCCCAAAACTGACAGTGGTGAACACCGCCGGGTCGCCATAGCCCAGTCTCGCCGCTCCGCTGGCCCAGCCGCTGTCGTCGTAATTGGGCTGTGACCAATTCGTCCCCAGGTCCTGGCCCGTGTCGGAGTATTTCCAAACATCTCCGCCATGGATCAGCGTGGATGTCACCTGGTTGGTTGTGATGGTGATGGCTTGGATGCGGGTGAACCATTCCTGCGCGATGGCCTGCAAGCCCAGCGTATTCGGATGCAGATGATCGCTGTTGAACATCGTGGCTCCATCCACGACGGACAACATGTCGGCCAGGGACACATTTTGTCCGAGGGCCCGCCGCTGGTTGACCATCGCTTGCAGGGCGTCATTGTAAATGTAAACGTTGGTCGCGTAGTTGCCGTAGTTGAGGGTGGTCACGTTCTGGAGTGACGTGATCTTGGCGAGGATGACGTTGGCATTGGGAGCGTTTGAAAAAATTATGTCCAGCAGGTTCGGCATGTCATTCGTTGCGACCTGATAGGGATTGCGTCCCCGGCCAATGTCGTTTGCCCCGATCAGCACCAGCACCAGATCGGGGGTCGCATTGGTAAGGGCGTCAGCGACGATTCTCAGGAGATAAACATTAGTGCCGGCGTAGCCATGCACTGGACTGGTGAGAACGCCGGGCGGGGCCACAACGGCTCCGCAATACCCTTCATGCTGCGTTTTGGTGAAACTCCCGGATGGCACTGACTGGTTCCGGCCCACAAAAGTGAAGGGATAACCATTGGTATCGAGCAGCGGTTGCAGATACTGGCGCCAGGCACCGTTGTAGACGCAGTCATCGGTGATCGAATCGCCGATGGCCATGATCTTGACCGGTTGGGCGGCACTGAAATTGGCAAGCACCAACTCCCCACGTGCGGACATCAACGTGCCCAACAGCAACAGGCAAAACAGTTCCCGTTGGTAATTACGCAGCATCATGAATCAAAGTATCCGCCACAATTGCCATCATCACAATCCAAATTCCGGGTTTGAAATGGAATCCCGAGCTGGAATGGACTTCCCAAGTCTTGCAAGTTGGGTGCCCCAAATCGGGTTGCGCGGACCGTCCCGCTTTGCGGGACGGGATGCCGAACGGTGACCGAGTCCGGCAATTCCTTCCAGTTTTCGGGAAAAGATTTTTTTGGCAAATGGGCGGAAACAGGTTAAGCAAGCAGGGTGATACGGCAAAGGTTGTGTTGGTTGCTCCTGCCCGTCCTGCTGGTTTTGAGCACGGCGGGTTGCGACACGTTCATGGCCCATCGGATGGCGCAGGCGCCGAACACGTATCCCGAGTGGTTCGCGCCCAAGGCGCCCGTGGCGGTGGCATTCAGTCCGAAATTTCTCACGAACTTTCCCAAACAATTTGTGGAAGTGGGACCGCCGGCGGCGCGGCTGTGTTATCGCATTGTCGAGCCGGCGGATTATCACCTGGAAATTTCCTCAACCAACTGGCTGGAGGACGGCCGGAAACAGTTCAAGTTCACCTTCCATGCCGACCTGCCCGGCGGATCGAATGTCTGGACTTCGGCGCCGCGCGGCACGGTCGTGTTGCTGCACGGCTACGGGCTGGCCCAGTTTTCGATGGCGCCCTGGGCGTTGCGGCTGGCGCAGGCAGGCTGGCGGTGTGTGCTGGTGGACCTGCGCGGACACGGCAAATCCACGGGCAAGCGGATTTATTTTGGCGTCCAGGAGGCGCACGACCTTAGCCAGCTCCTCGACGAACTGGCGCATGACGGTCGGCTGGACGAACCGGTGGCGGCGTTCGGTGAATCCTACGGTGCGTCGCTGGCGTTGCGCTGGAAGACAGTCGAGCCGCGCGTTCGCACGGTGGTGGCCATCACGCCCTACGCAGGGTTGTCCAATGCCGTCCTGAACCTTTGCCATGAATACGCCGGCTGGATGCCGAAAACGTTTGTCAAAGCTGGCTTGAAAAAATTGCCATCCGTTTTGGAGATACCCGCCGATGAACTCGATACCACGACCGAATTGGCCCGGCGTCCGGTCACCGCGCTTTTTGTGGCCGGAGCGGAGGACAAAATCACGCCGGCAACCGACGTGGAACAATTGCGCGCGCTGGCGGCGCCCGGAAGCGAATTGATTGTGGTGCCCGATGCCACGCACGAGGCGGTGACGTATTTTTTTGCCGAACTGGTCCCGCCGGTGTTGACCTGGCTGTCGGGAGCGGGCGGGCAGGGGAATTCCATTGATTCGCATGCCGGCGCCGATACTCCAATCTCCTCCCAGTGACAAATCCGGCCCGATGAACGGCCGGCATCAATCTGTGAGTGCGATTTTTTTGCCGTGCCGTTTGTGGTGGCATTGACCTTTGCCTTGCTCACCTTCCGTCAAGAAATGCGTTGAACGACTGTCGTTTGCTTCCGCCGCCCTTTTAGGAGCGGGTTAAATATTTTACCGGAAACCCAAGGCTTGGCCTTGGGTTGATTTATGTCATCCCTTTGGATTTTCGACATTGATGTTCGCGCAACTTCCACGTTTCATCTGTGTTTCATCCGTGGCTGACATATCGTTATGACCCGAGGGACAAAAAACTGGCGCGGCCTGATTTTGGTCGCGGCTTTGTTGTTGATCGGCGGCCAATCCACTTTTGCGCGGTCCGAGCCGGCGGCGTGGCAGCCGCAGCCCATGAAGTGCCCGCCCGCCGTCACGAATTCGGCCAAATGGCACAGCGTCAGAGTCACACCGCGGCCGGGGTTGCCCAAAATGCACACCTACAACAAGCTCAACCCGGTGTGGTGGGTGGAAAACAGCGATGAGCCGGTCCCGCCAAACTGGTACAAGCCGGATGACAAGCACCGGGTGATGAAGTGGCACTTCCGCAATCCGTTCCACAACTTTGGCAATTACGTCATCGGTGTCGCCGACAAGAAATTTGTGCGGAGCGGCAAATACCCGGAACGAAATTCCAGACCGCGCGGCGGCTGGGACTTTGCGGTGGCCCGGCGCAGGTTGGTTTTGCTGCCGTTCATTTCCTACCAGCGAGGCAGTTTTAATTTCTACTTCGGGTGGCGCGAACACGGCAATTTTGGAATAAAGCTCAATGTTTCCGCTCCTCCCGACAACGCCACCAATGAAGTCAGCGAACCCAAACCGGAAGTTGATTGCCAGTCCGAATCTGGGAAATTACGGTGAATCATGCCTGCTCCAAAACCTTTTGCCTGGCAATGGCTCTGCGGGGGACAGGAAATTTTTCCGGCCATGTTGGAGGCCATGGCGGCGGCGCAAAAATCCATCCGGCTGGAAACTTATATTTATTCCGACGGAAAGCTGGGGCGGCAGTTTTTGGGAGCATTGCTGGCGGCGGCGCGGCGCGGCGTGCGCGTCCAAATCCTGGTGGATGCGCTCGGTTCGTGGCTGTTGTCGGATGATTTTTTTGAGCCGCTCGTTGCCGCCGGCGGGGAAGTCCGCCGCTTCAATCCCCTCCATCTCTGGCGGTTCGGGGTGCGCAATCACCGCAAGCTGCTGATTTGCGATGACGCCACGATATTCATTGGCGGATTCAATGTGGCGGATGAATACGATGGCGACGGCGTGACGCGCGGCTGGTGCGATGTGGGCGTCCGGATTAAAAATCCCACCCTGGCCGTGGAGTTGGCGGCATCCTTCGATGAACTGTTCGCGCTGTCGGATTTTCGCCGCAACCCGCTGATGCGATTGCGCGCATTCAAACGCAAACGCAAACCTCTCAAACAACCGGCGGGGGAATTGTTGCTGAGTCATCCCGGTCGCGGGGCAAGCCCTTTTCAAACCACGTTGCACCAGGATTTGGCCAAAGCCCGCGAGGTGCGGATCGTGAGCGCGTATTTTCTGCCGACCCGGCGGTTACGACGGGATTTGATGCGCGTGGCGCGGCGCGGCGGACGCGTGCAACTGATTCTGGCCGGCCAATCCGACATCCTGGTTTCGCAACTGGCGGGCAGGAGTTTGTATCGTCGCCTGTTGAAAGCCGGCGTGGAGATTTACGAGTATCAACCGCAGATTCTGCATGCCAAACTGATTCTCAGCGACGGGGCGGTTTACGCCGGCTCTTCCAATCTCGACATTCGCAGCCTCAATTTGAATTACGAACTAATGCTGCGCCTCGAAGACGAGGCGGTTGCCGTTGAAGCGCGGGGAATTTTTGAGCGCCTGCTGAAACACTCTCGGAGAATCCAGCCCCGGCAATGGCGGAAGTCACAGACCTTCTGGCAGCGTTGGGAAAATCACTGGGCGCATTTTCTGCTGACCCGAATCGATCCCTTGGTCGCCTTGCGCCAGTTTCGCACGATGAAAGGATGAATCACTTTCAATGATATCAAAGCCTTCAAATCCAAGCGTTGAATTTGGAGGCGAGGATCGGAATCAAACGAAAATTGCGGCTTTTTCAAAACTCACTAATCGCCCACTACCACTGCACTCGACATTACGGGTGCAATACCAATCCAGTATTGACCAACTACCCATTTACTACAGGTTCACTGGCACTTTCACTGGATGCGTTTCGACTGCGAGGCGAGAGTCGATTCGCAACACTCGCCTTTCGTCCGGAGCAGTCCTGCTCTCCCGGAGCGGAGGCGAAGAGAGCAGTCCCGCTCCTTCAAAACGAAACGCAAAACATGGACACAACGGAAAACCTCATCTCCACGGATACCCCGCAACCGCTGCGCAGCCCATAATAGGCGACAAAAAGGCATAAAAATAGCTTCGTTGTGGGGGATGAATTCAGCCGAAGAAAAAAAAGTTGGCGCCAACAATGGCGGGATTGCCGTTTGGAAGACGCTCGTTGTAGAACTGTCCCAAAAATGGGCACGGCGATACTCCGCAGGTAGAATTTTGTGGGGAGCCGGCTTCGTTTTGGCAATCTTGAGTTTGGTGGCGGTCGTCGCCATTTCGTGTCGGTCTGGGAAGCAGCTCCAGGAAGCCACGCGGGCGGTTACGCACACCCGCGAAGTCTTGGAAAAACTGGGGGACATCGCGGCCCGATTAAGTGAAGTGGAAAGCGCCGCCCGCAGCTTCGCCATCTCCGGCAAACAGTCGCATCTGAGTCCATTTTACACCGCCGCCGAAGCCGTGCCTCCTCAAGTGGATGAACTCAAGCTCCTCCTCCGAGACGACCCCAGTCAACTTCGATCCGTTACCGAGATTGAACCCGTGATTGCCAGGCACCTCAAGGTTATGAAGGACATGGTGGAGCTGGGTGATAAGAACCTGTTTCGAGGGTACGGCCAACGGAGTCTAACCGACGAAGGGAATAATCTGATGGAGCAGATCCGGATCGCTTTCAGCACGATGGATAAGGAGCAACGTGCGCGGCTGGACCAGGAACAAACGGCCGTGGCGGCGAAGGCGGAACGCGTCACCATGATCAGCTGGGCCGGAAGTGTGCTGGCCGGCATGCTGGTTCTGGCGTGCGGCGCGTGCGCACTGCGCGCCATGCACGGCCGCGGAAAGGCAGAGGAAAAACTGGGCCGATTGCTGGGTTCGATGCCGGACGCCCTGGTCATCGTCAATGCGGAAGGCAAGATTGCCGGCACCAACGCGCAGACGGGAAAACTATTTGGTTATAGCGACCGGGAACTGGAAGGGGAAAGCATGGCCCTGCTGGTCCCGGAACGCTTTCGAAAAACCCAACGGCAATATTATGCGGCGCACTTCTCGCCGCGCGGCGGCCGGGTTCCGGAAACGACGATGGAGCTTTGCGGCTTGCACAAGGACGGCCGGGAATTTCCGATCGAGGTGAGCACCAAGCCGTTGGCCGCCGAAAAAGGACTGGTGGTCACCAGCGCGATTCGCGACATCACCGACCGCAAACGGGTGGAACAACAAATCTCCAAACTGAACAAAGAACTGGAACGCCGCGCGATGGAGCTGGAAAACGCCAATAAAGAATTGGAAGCATTCAGTTACTCGGTTTCGCATGATTTACGTTCGCCGCTTCAGAACATCGACAGCTTCAGCCTCATCCTGATGGAAGATTACGCCAACCAGCTCGATGCCGAGGGCCTGGATTACGTTCAGCGACTGCGGGGGAGTTGCCAACACATGCAGGACATCATTGATGCCCTGCTGGCGTTGTCCAATATGATGCGTAAAGAGTTGCTGGTGGATCATTTCGATCTTACCGCCCTGGCGAATGCCGTGGCCGCTGATTTGAAACAAAAAAACCCGGACCGTCTGGTGGACTGGGTCATTGCCGAGGGGCTGACCGCCGAGGGCGACGCCCAGTTGTTGCGAGTGGTACTGGAGAATTTGTTCGGCAATGCGTGGAAGTTCACGGCGAATCGTCCGCGCGCACGCATTGAATTTGGGGCGCTGCCGCAATCCAACGGCGCCCGAACCTATTTCGTGCGCGACGACGGCGCGGGTTTTGACATGGCGCACGCGGGTCATTTGTTCAAGCCATTCAAGCGTCTGCATGATCAGAGCGAGTTTCGTGGCACGGGTATCGGGTTGGCGACCGTGCAGCGGGTCATTCACCGCCATCAGGGTAAAATCTGGGCCGAGGGCGTTGTCAATCACGGCGCAACATTTTGCTTCACCCTGACGGGCGAAGCCGGAGAATCAAATGGACAAGATTATCATCCCGCCCAGCCAAAGTAATTCATCCGAACCGGGCGTCACGAACAAGGCCTTGCGGGCTTTGATTGCGGAAGACTCGGAAGACGATGTTCTGCTTCTGTTGCGCGTATTACGGAAGGCCGGCTATGAGCCGGTTTACGAGCGCGTCTGGACCGCACCGGCCATGCAGGCGGCGCTCCAACGGCAGGCCTGGGACATTGTCATTTCGGATTACGAGATGCCCAACTTTGGCGGGTTCGAGGCGTTGCAACTGTTGAAGGAAAGCGGACACGACCTGCCATTCATCCTGGTATCAGCCGTGATCAGCGAGGAAACGGCCGTGGCGGCGATGAAGGCTGGCGCGCATGACTACATCATGAAGCGCAACCTGGCGCGGCTCGTGCCCGCGATTGAACGTGAGTTGCGCGAGGCCCAGACGCGCAGGGCACGCAAAGCGGCAGAAGCGGCTTTACGCCAAAGCGAGGAGCAACTGCGTCAGGTCCAAAAAATCGAGGCCGTGGGCCGGCTCGCCGCCGGTGTGGCCCATGACTTCAACAATATTCTGACCGCCATTATGGGTCATAGCGAACTCTTGTTAAGACAACTGGACGCCGATGATCCGCGCCGTAAAAACGCCGAACAAATCGAGAAGGTCGCACACCTGGCCGCGGGACTGACGAGGCAACTGCTGATTTTCAGCCGCAAACAAGTGATTGAACCCCGCGTGCTGAATCTCAATGCTGTCATCCTTGACATAAAAAAAATGTTGCGCCGGCTCATCGGGGAAGACATCGAGTTTTGCACGTTACTCGACCCGGCAGCAGGGCACATCAAGGCCGACCCTGGCCAAATCGAACAGGTTATCATGAACCTTGCGGTGAACGCCCGCGATGCCATGCCCAACGGCGGCAAACTGACCGTCACGACTGCCAACATCACACCGGACAAAAACCACCTGAAAAATTTCCCCGATATGGATGCGGGTGACTACGTCATGCTGGCCATTGCGGACACCGGTACCGGGATGAGTGAAGAAGTCAAAGCGCACCTGTTTGAACCCTTTTTTACCACCAAACCTTCGGGCAAAGGCACGGGCCTGGGTCTGGCGACTTGCTTCGGGATCGTCAAACAAAACACCGGCCACATTAACGTGCATAGCGAGTTGGGAAGCGGCACGACGTTCAAGATTTACTTCCCTCAGGTGCAATCGGCGCTTGAATCACCCCGCGTTCGCATCACGCCGACAGAGGTGGCCGGAGGCAACGAAACGGTGCTTTTGGTCGAGGACGAACCCGTGGTGCGCGAATTGGCCGTGGCCACATTACGGGAGAAAGGCTACACCGTGGTTGAAGCGGTCAACGGCGAGGAAGGCCTTCGCCTGGCACGGCAGCACGATGGAAAAATTGACCTGGTGCTGACGGATGTCGTCATGCCCGTCATGGGCGGCAAAGAAATGGCCGATGCCCTTCGCACGTCTCATCCGGACACGAAGGTTCTATTTACCTCGGGATACACCGAGGATGCCTTGGGGCATCACGGCGTGCTGCGGCCGGGCATTTTATTCCTCCCAAAACCTTACCTGACGGCCACTTTGGCGCGCAAGGTGCGCGAAGTCTTGGATGAAGGTCTGATTCAAAACCGCTAAGACATCAACGGAAATCTCCTTCCTCTTCGCGGATTACGAACTGATGCTGCGCCTCGAAGACGAGGCGGTTGCCGTTGAAGCGCGGGGAATTTTTGAGCGCCGGCTGAAACACTCTCGGAGAATCCAGCCCCGGCAATGGCGGAAGTCACAGACCTTCTGGCAGCGTTGGGAAAATCACCGGGTGCATTTTTACTGACCCGAATCGATCCCTTCGTCGCCTTGCGCCAGTTTCGCACGATGAAAGGATGAACCGCTTTTAATGATAGCAGCCGGCTGCGGGTTGGCCTTGAGCTGGAACCCGCCGGCCAACGGATGGGGCAGCGGCAAAAGGATTTGGCTTGCAGGTCTTAATGGCCAAAGCGTAGGTTTCAACTCAATGAGAAGATTTCTAAGCGCCGTCTTCAATTACGGCACTCGCCTGCGTTCGACCCGCGCCGCCGCACCGAAAGGCGTCGCAGTTCCTGGCAAATTTCAAGAATATAAAGCCAGCGCTGAGCAGGGAGATGCTGAGGCTCAATTCAATCTGGGCTGGTGCTACGATGATGGCCGAGGCGTGGCGAAGGATTATGTTGAGGCGGTGAAGTGGTATCGCAAGGCCGCCGAACAGAATTACGCCCCGGCTCAATTCAATCTGGGCTACTGCTACGCCAATGGCCAGGGCGTCGGGAAGGATATAGTGGAGGCGGCGAAGTGGTATCGCAAGGCCGCCGAACAGAATTACGCCCCCGCTCAATCCAATCTGGGCTGGTGCTACGACAATGGCAGCGGCGTGGCGAAGGATTATGTTGAGGCGGTGAAGTGGTATCGCCAGGCCGCCGAGCAGGGTCACGCCGAGGCTCAATTCAATCTGGGCTGCTGCTATGCCAATGGCCAGGGCGTGGTGAAGGATAAAGTGGAGGCGTATGCGTGGTTTAGCTGGGCGGCCAAGGCAGATTCAGATGCAGCCGGGAGCCGCGATCTACTGAGAAAGGAGCTGACTCCTCAACAATTCACCGATGCTCAAAAGCGGATGAAAGAGATGCGCTGGCAAATCGCGGCCAAGTCCAAACCTTCCACTCCCTGAGCGCAGTGGTCGAGCCGCAAGTTTTGCGAAGCGGGCGGGCGATTTCAACGCGGCGAAACGCCAATGCTTTTAATGACGCCGTGACGGCCACAACAATCAACAGCACAAAAACAACCCGGTCAAAAGTTTGCCGGTGTGCTGGCGAAAATCTCATCGGCTGGTCAAAAGGAAACAGGGAAGACGGGGATTCTTGAACGACACCAAATTATTAATACCTCAAAAAAACCTTTATAAATTGGGCGCATTGCCGGTATTTGCCCGGTGATTGCCCCGGCTGGCATCGCCGTTGCTAAACGGGTGTGGTACAGCCAAACGCAAGTGCAGTTAAAGGATGGAATGACACTCTGGAAAAAGTATGAAAAAAATTGAAGCAATTATTCAGCTTTCCAAATTGGAGGAAGTCCAGGACGCCTTGGGCGAGATCGGCATTGATGGGATGACCGTTTGTGAAGTGAAGGGATTTGGCCGGCAGAACCGGCATACGGAAACCTACCGCAGCGGCGAATACACGTTGGATTTTTTGCCGAAGCTAAAAATTGATCTGGTGGTCGGAGACCAAAACGCCGAACGAGCGGTGAACGCCATCATCAGGTCGGCGAGGACGGGCAAAATGGGAGATGAGAAGGTTTTAATCTCGGATGTCAAAGAAGCCGGATGCGCGTTGGCGACATGAATGCGAGAAACACATATGGCGGCATCGCCGCCGGTCAAATGAATTTACAGTTATCCTGCCAGTAACCTACCGCAGCTTCATTATTCCAGTCCCGACCGGCGGATCAACCTACCCGGCTGGGGCTTGTCATTTTGGGACGCTGTTGCAGCGTTGGAAAAATCACTGGACGCATTTTTTACTGACCCGAATCGATCCCTGGCTGCCCTGCGCCAGTTTCGCACGATGAAACGAATGCAGTTGATTGATTTCGTTCTGAGGCTTAGAACATTCGGTGAGATGAGCTTGGTCACGACAAAAGATGCTGCTAGGATCCTGGGTGTAACACCAGTAAGAGTTCGGCAGTTGATAAAACAGAATCGTTTGGTAGCGGTGAAGCACGGGCGGGATCACCTGCTACAGGATTGCGATGTAGAGCGGTTCAAACGGCATGGGCGCCGAAGCGGACCAAAGGGTGGAAGGCCGCTATGGAGGTGTGGAAGTCGAGTTCTGAAGTTGAGGCATGGTTCTGTGCCCCCCGCTCGCTGTTGTCTGATTGTCTGTCCGGTGAACTTTTGAACGATGGTTAGAAGCTATGAAAAGGCCAGAGTTTGATCTTTATGAAATCGCTGACGTGTCAATGAAGCACATAACCAAGGAAGACGGGAGGTTGATTGGACGGCAAGATGCTCCCGGCCACGTTGCTTGTGTCGATCCGGAGGACGCACAGAGCGGATCACCGGGCGATGTGTTTGCCGTCTTGCTGGACAGTCGCCTTCACAGGAGGCAGATAGCCGACCTGAGGGAGTTCGGGTTCTCCAGCGCGTTCGTCCGTATCTTCCGAGCGCTTTATCAGCGACGGGTTCCTTACGTGCGTTTTGATGCCGGTGGTGGCGAGGTTGAGGGTTTAGCGGAATTCGAGTGGTGAGCGTGACCGGTGCGGGTGGTGCTGAGGGCCACTGTGGGCACACCTTGCCGGCGGCTCCCTGGCTTCCGTTGGCAGCTTTTCCCGCTGTCCTCCTGAACTGAAATATCCCAATTTGGGTTTTTTGGGGCATGGCGGCTAAACTGCGCCCGTGTCGAAGAGTGCTTTCACTAAGTCAAACGACGAGTTCTGCGCGCTGCTGAAAGAACTGCGTGTGAGTAAGGGGCTCACGCAGGCTGACGTGGCGGAGAGGCTGCGCCTGCCGCAGAGTTATGTCAGCAAGGTGGAGACTGGTGAGAGAAGGATCGACTTCGTGGAGACTGCGGCGTTTTGCGGGGCCATTGGGGTTGACCTTGCCGCCTTTGCGAAATTGTTTTCCAAGCGCGCGTCGAGGGGCGGTGTGCCTGACCGTAGGGACAGCAAACAGGGAGACTCCTAAATGGCTGACGAATTCATATCTGGCCAGTCCACGGCCCGCAGGGCAGCGGCCATCTTGGTAGCCAAGAATACTGGATTCTGGATCCCTACCGCGCGGCAGAAACAGAATCTTGCCGTGGCGTTTGCCAAGCGAGGCATGGTTGTGTACGGGAAGGCTTTTGACATCGTCCGCACTTCCGGCAAAGTGAACCTTGACGACCTTACCGAAGTGGAACAGCACCTTAACAAGATTACGATCTTCGAGATCAAGTCCACGCGGAAGAAGTTGAAGCCGGATTTCTCAAAGTATTTTTTTGCCCTGACTGCCGCCGAGGTGCTGGTTGCACAGAGCCTGAAAAAGAATTTCAAGTTCGTGTTTGTGAACACAACCACGGGCGACTTTCTCGAACTCGACCTGGTGGGGATTTTCGCCAAAGCGAGGGGAATCTACCCGACTTGGAGCATTTGTTTCTGATGGAGAGCGAAGGCGCGTAGTCGCGACGGTTTTTCGGCCTGAGGGCAGCCTGACGAGTTTTGCGTCAGTCGGCTTCGAGAATCATTCGGAAACGGGTCGGAAACGGGTCAGTCCCACACTTTCATACTTTTCACGGAGCAGTAGGAACAAATCCCGCAACGGCGTTCCGTGAAATGGTTCTTCCGACAGGGATTTCCCTTGAGTGGTTGAACGGTTTGCCGCGATTTGATAAAAGGGGGGCATGAGTGGGTTGGTGCTGGCGGGTTGGCGCGAGCTGGTCCGAAAGCCGGCTGGAAACCGGCGTTCCTACCGGCAGGGGTGGTTTGGCGTTTGCAACAGAGGTTTCTATCCCGGAGAATGTCTTGGTTCAAATCAAAGGATGTTTATGAACTTCATGCTAAACTTGTTTCTCATTGGTGCGGTGAGCGGTGAACCGGTGGGGCGCTTGTCCCGCGTCAAGCGGTCAAGATGGTTCATCCTGGCGGGCGTGATCGCGGCGGCGGCATTGGCGGCAGTGCTGTTGGCGCCGGTGGAACAAAAAACGTTCCGTGGTGGTGAACGCCTGGCGCAGGTCGAAACGCCCAAGGCCGTCGCAAAACAACTGGTACGGGAGCCGGCCGTGGCGGGGCTGTTTTATCCGAAAGACCCGGCCGAATTGTCACGAATGATTGACCGCCTGCTCGCCGCCGCGCCCGTCGAGCCGGTTGGGGACCTTAAAGCCATCGTTTGTCCCCATGCCGGCTACGAGTTTTCCGGTCCGGTCGCGGCCTACTCCTTCAAGAACTTGGTTGGACGCCGGTTCGACACGGTCATCATTCTGGGGCCGAGCCATTACGCGCTTTTTGACGGGGCGTCGGTCCCGGCGGTGGATGCCTATCGCACGCCGCTCGGGCTGGTGCCAATCTCGCCCAAAGCCCGGGCACTGGCGAAAATCAGTCCCTGCCTCAGCGAGCCTTTCTGTCCGGTGCAACGTCCACCGTGGTGGCCGCAGTCATCCAAGCCGGCGCCCGACCCGGGCAAAGACACGCCGGATACCTGGGAACATTCTGTTGAAGTCGAGGTCCCATTTTTGCAAAAGGTTTTGACGAATTTCGCCATTTTGCCGGTGGTGTTCGGCAACGTGGATCCCGCGCAGGTGGCGCAGGCCGTGGCGACACAACTCGACGACAAAACCCTGATCGTGGTGAGTTCGGATTTGAGCCACTACCATCCCTATGACGATGCCAAAGAACTCGATACCCGTTGCGTCAAGGCGATGTGCAGTCTGGACATCGAGGCCATGGAGTCCCAGGAGGCCTGCGGCAAACTGCCCATTCTGGCGCTGCTGCACCTGGCACACCAGAATGGATGGCAGGCGCGGTTGCTGGATTATCGCAACAGCGGCGATACCTCGGGCGACAAGAGCCACGGTGTTGTTGGTTACGCGGCGATCGCGTTCTACGCGCCCGCGCAGGAAAACTACGCGGCACCGGAAAGAAAGTTACTGCTGGACCTGGCCCGCCGAACCCTGACCTGTGTGGTGACCAATCCGGACTTGTCGGGATTTGCGGTCAACGCCAGGGGCATGTCGCCCCAATTATCGGAAACCAAGGCCTGTTTCGTGACGTTGACGGAAAATGGCGAGTTGCGGGGCTGCATCGGCCACATTTCGCCGCAGGAACCGCTTTACCAGGCCGTGGTGGACAACGCGCGGAACGCGGCCACCCGCGACCCGCGCTTCCTGCCGGTGCAGCCCGGTGAAGCGGGCAAAATCAAAATCGAAATCAGCGTGTTGACCGAGCCGAAACCGTTGCCGTTCACTTCGCCGGAAGATTTGCTGGACAAATTGCAACCCAACAAGGATGGCGTGGTGCTCAAAATTGACGGTCGGGGCGCGACATTTCTGCCCCAGGTCTGGGAGCAACTGCCGGACAAGGTTGAGTTCCTGAATCGCCTTTCCGAAAAGGCGGGCTGCGCGCCCGGGGATTGGCGCAAACCCGGCACGTCGGTCCTCATTTATCGGGTCGAAGCGTTCAAGGAATCGGAAAAGTAAAAGGAATGTTTGATGGCCGCTGACACCCCGAATCTCCCGCCTGCTGACAGCGGCAGGCCCCGTAAAGTTTCAACACGTGACAGGCCGCGTAAAGTTTCACCACGCGACAGGCCGTGTAAAGTTTCACCACGCGGCAGGCTGCCGGTGCTTTGGGCGCTCGCCGGGTTGGGAATGGCCTCGGTGATGACGCAGTTGGCGCTGATGCGCGAGTTGCTCTGTGCCTTTGCGGGCAATGAAATGGTGCTGGGCATCACGCTCGGCCTCTGGCTGCTGCTTACGGGTCTGGGAACTTCGCTGGGCCGGATGGCTGACAAACTCCGGAATCCTCTGGCCGTCCTGTTCACCGCGCAAATTTTCATCGCTGTAATTCCATTGGCGCAGGTGTTTGCCGTCCGTGCCCTGCGCAACGTGGTCTTCGCGCGTGGCGCAGAGGTGGGCGTGACTGGAACCGTCGTGAGCGCCGCGGTTTTGTTGCTGCCGTTTTGCCTTGTCGCCGGATATACCCTGACACTGGCGTGCTCGATTCTGGCGCGCATCGCGAACGCTGGCGCGTTTGGTGTCCCGCCTTCAGGCGGTTCCGTGGTTGAAGATACGCATAGTCCGGAAACGTTAAACACCCAGCCGCCTAACCCAGGCTACGCCGGAGGCTTCGCCGAGGCGAAAGGCGGGACACCAAGCCAGGCCGCGGGCCGCGTCTATGTCGCCGACAGCCTGGGCAGTGTTGCCGGCGGCGCGCTGTTCAGCTTCGTGTTCGTGCGGTTTCTTGACCATATTGCGCTGCTCGCCGTGCCGGCCCTGTTGAACCTCGCAGCCGCAGCGTGGCTTGGCCGGGCAGGCAGTCAACATTTTCCGCCGGACCCGATGGCAATATTGGAGCGCCGACCTCCGGTACGGCGCGTTTCTGAGAACACTCAAGACCTGCCGTGCCGGAGGCCGGCGCTCCGGGAAATTTTCATTTTGACACTGGTCGCGGGCATTTTCGCTTTTGTTTGGCTCGTCAACGCCGACGCTCTCTCGACCTCGCTCCAATTCCCCGGCCAGAACGTCTTGTTCCGCGCCAACTCGCCTTACGGCCGGCTGGTGGTCACGGAATCGGAGGGCGAGACCAATTTCATCGAGAACGGCATTGCCGTTGTGTCCACGCCGAACGTCGAGCAGGTGGAGGAAGCCACGCACTACGCCATGGCCCAGCGGCCCGATGCGCGGCGGGTGCTGCTGGTTTCTGGCGGCGTCGCCGGAGTGGCGAAGGAAATCCTCAAATACCGCGTCGCCGGGGTGGACTGCGTGGAACTCGACCCGCTCGTCATCGAAACCGGCCGCCGCTTCCTGCCGGATCACTTCGCCGATCCGCGCATCCATGTGATCGCCACCGACGCGCGGCAATTCGTGCGGCAGGCAGGAGCTGCTTTGACAAGGTGGGGCGAGACTACCGGCGAGCCGCTGCTTAAGCGGAATCTCACAGATCCCAACGGCTCGCGGGTACGCTCGCCCCACCGGCTGGAAGCTAACGAAACCAGTTTTACCAACCGCTACGACGTCGTCATCCTCGCGCTGCCCGACCCGTCCACGGCGCAGCTCAACCGCTTCTTCACGGTCGAGTTTTTCAGCGGGGTCAAACGGGTGATGGCCGATGGCGGCGTGCTCTCGTTCGCGTTGGGCCGCTACGAAAACTACGTCAGCCCGGAACTGGCGCAACTGCTGGCCTCGGCGCACCGGTCGTTGAAGCAGTCATTCGCCAACATTCTGGTGTTGCCTGGAGGCCGGGTCTTCTTCCTCGCGTCCGATGGCCCACTGCATGGCGACATCGCCGCGCGGGTCGAAGCGCAGGGCGTTCCGACGAAGCTCGTGAACCGGCATTATCTTGACGCCATGCTCACCGCCGACCGGATGGCGGACATCCAGCGTGCGGTGTCGCAACCCGCCGCGCTGAACCGGGATTTCAGTCCGATGCTTTACTTTTACCATCTGCGCCATTGGATGAGTCAGTTCACCTTGAGCTTCGGCGTGCTGCAAGCGGTGCTGTTGCTCTTGCTGCTCGTGTATCTCATTCGCTTGCGCGGACCGGCGCTCGCGCTCTTTGCGTCGGGCTTCGCGGGATCGGCGCTGGAGGTCGTGCTGCTGCTGGCCTTCCAGGTTTTGTGCGGCTCGGTCTATCATCAGGTCGGCGTGATCGTGACGGTCTTCATGGCTGGGCTGGCGGTTGGGGCGATGATGGCGAATCGTGAAGCTTTCGTCTTCTCCGGAGGTGTGAACCTTGATGTTCGGAGTTCCGCCTTTAGGCGGTCCGGTGCGATAAAACCGCCTGAAGGCGGAACTCCAAACCAAAGTCAGGCACAATGCCTGGGTTACCTTGCGTTTGCCATCGCCGGTTACGCCATTCTGCTTCCGCTTCTGCTGCCACTATTGAATCGAATGGGAGGCACGGCTGCGTCGCTCATGGCGATCAAGGCGATCTTTACATCGCTAACTTTGATTCTCGCCGTGTTGGTCGGCGCGCAATTTCCGCTGGCGAACCAACTGCAGTTCGACGGCACGGCGACGGGCGTGTCGCGGCTTTACACGGCGGATTTCGTGGGCGCATCCCTCGGCGCACTGCTGGCGAGCACGCTGTTGATTCCGCTGGTTGGCGTGACGGGCGTCTGCCTGCTGACGGCGGTGTTGAATGCGCTGGCGGGCGGCGTCCTGTTTTGGAGAAAGGCTTCGATATGACCAAACTCAACATTGTTTCCCTCAAAATCATCCGCTGGAGCGGCTGGCTGTTGCTGCCGCTGGTAATGCTGTTCCTGTTGACCGGTTACATCATGGACGGCCGCCACGGGTTCAGCAAACTGCTGGACGAGAAATCCGCGCTGACGTTCCACCGCATGCTGCACCTGCCGCTGATCATTCTCGTGGTGGCGCATGTCGCCCCGGCGGTGTATCTTGCCTTCCAGCGATGGGGCTGGATCAAACCGCGCGCATGAAGTCCAAAGTCCAAAGTCCAGAGTCCAAAATCCGAAGTGCGGGCATTTCTCGCCGCGCTGCCATCGGGCTGGGCGCGGCAGGCGTTGTGGGATTGGCAGGTGCGGTGTCGCTGTTCGATTTTTTCGCCAGGTGGCGGAACTCCGAGGCGCCGGCGGACATCTTCAAAGGCGACGCACCGTCGGGTGAGCTTTGGGAACTGTGGCAGAAGCGCGGCTGGGTGAAGGAAGGCCGCCATTACCTCAAGCTCGGCCGCAACGTCCAGTGCAAGGTCTGCCCGAACAACTGCATTTTGGAACCCGGCGACCGCAGCCACTGTCGCAACCGCATCAACCGCGACGGCACGCTTTACACGCTGGTTTACGGCGCCCCCTGCACCTTCCACGTTGACCCGGTTGAAAAGAAACCGCTGTTTCATTTTCTGCCCGGCACGTTGAGCTTTTCCCTCGCCACGTCCGGCTGCGTCTTCCGTTGCCTCAACTGCCAGAACTGGGAGATTTCGCAGAAGAAACCGGAAGAAACCAAGGACCCGCACGGTGAGGAGTTGCGCCTGCGCCCGCCGCTGCCTACGAGCCTTTCGCTCGAACAAATGTCGCGGCTCAGCCTGTTCCCCGAAGACGTCGTTGCGGTGACCGAGGCGCTCGGTTGCCCGTCCATTTCCTACACCTACTCCGAGCCGGTGGCGTTCTACGAATACACGCAGGACACCTGCCAGGCCGCGCGCGAGCGGAAGCTCAAGAACATCGTTGTGAGTTGCGGCTCGATCGAGGAGCGGCCCGCGCGCGACCTGTATCAATTCGCGGACGCCGCGCACGTGGACCTGAAGGGTTTCGATGAGGACACCTACCAGAAGCTCAACTCCGGCAAGCTCCAGCCCATCCTCAACTTGCTCAAGACGCTCAAGGAACTGGGCGTGTGGTTCGAGATCATCAACCTCGTCGTCCCGACCTACACCGACAACCTGGACACCATCCGCCGCATGTGCGCTTGGATCGCGAAGGAGCTGGGGCCGGACCAGCCGCTGCACTTCTCGCGGTTTCATCCGGAGCACAAGCTCACGCACCTGGCGCCCACGCCCGTTGAGACGCTCGTGAAAGCGCGCGACTCCGCCCGCGCCGAGGGCCTGCACTACGTTTATATCGGCAACGTGCCCGGCCTCGAAGGGGCGGAGACGACGTTCTGCCCCAACTGCAAAAAGGCCGTCATCGAGCGCGACATCTTCGCGGTCACCCGCATGGAACTCACGGACGGCAAATGCCGTTTCTGCGGGACAAAGATTGCGGGGGTGTGGAAGACGTAATGTTTGCCAGACAAAAATGTTGACGCCCTGCCCGGAGGTTGCCCCCTGGCAACGTTGCACCAAAGGAGCAACTGGAAGCGAGGGTCGGAATCGGACGGCTAACCGAAATTTCTCTACCGGGATGCGGAACTGATTTTTTTGAGGTTTGATCGTTGTGCAAGTCGCACAGTTTCAAGGGGTGGTCAGGCAAGAGTCGGTGTAGTATAGACCAAGACCCTTCTCCGCCTGA
>Ga0208937_1000275_pt1 | contig 45505 bp, 36 predicted proteins | sample June2015DPH_11_5_FD_184705 | JGI IMG/M metagenome (GOLD analysis project Ga0208937, IMG submission 184705) | Peatland microbial communities from SPRUCE experiment site at the Marcell Experimental Forest, Minnesota, USA - June2015DPH_11_40... | ecosystem: Environmental > Terrestrial > Soil >...
GATTGGATTGCGACGGCGTATAGACGGTCTCATCCTTCTCGGACGACGAATTGCCGAAAGACCCGCAGCCGGCGAGCGCCAACGCGCCAAGCACAGTCATGGCGACCGCCTGGCGTCGCGAGGCGATACGCCGTTGTCGCCGCCTGCTTCTTACGACTGCCGGTCCTGTCATCCGATGCCCCGTGGCACCGCGCCCGCTTTCGCGCCCCGCGCAGGAACACTAGAGCGCGTCCAGGAAAAGTGAAAACCGGTTTTCCGTCCGGACGCGCGATAAAACAAGAACTTAGAGCGGGATGACGTTTCGAAGATAAGTCATCCCGCTCTAGGCAAGCCCGCCAAAACAAAGGCGCGGGCAATATCAGCCCGCGCCATCGGCAAAAAACGTTCGCGATGCCTCAACCAAAGCGGGGCGGGCGCGGCGGTCCGGACCTGCCGGCACCGGGGCCGGTGGTCGGCTTCGGCTTCATCGGCAACAGGCCCTCGCGCTGCAACCGCTTGCGCGCCAGCTTGCGGGCGCGGCGGATCGCTTCCGCCTTCTCCCGAGCCTTTCGTTCCGAGGGTTTTTCGTAATGGCCGCGAAGCTTCATCTCGCGGAAAATGCCCTCGCGCTGCATCTTCTTCTTCAGCGCCTTGAGGGCCTGGTCGACATTATTGTCGCGAACAAGAACCTGCACGCATCCTCCTCATCAGTGCGCTCAGCTAATGCGCTCAGTGAATGGAATGGCGGTGCAGGCGTTCACACCTGCGCCACTTGGCCGCGGTCTCTAGCAGATATGCCAAGCCGAGTCCACACGCCGCGCCGATGCCGTTACTCGGCAAATACTCGCGTCACATGCCCCATCTTGCGGCCGGGCCGCACGGCGGCCTTGCCGTAAAGGCGGTGCTCACCCCTCGGATTCCTCAGGCCGTTCGGCGACGCCGGCCGTCTGGCGCTGCCGCCAGACTTCGAGGCGGCCGCCGAGCGCCGGATCGCTCAGCGCCAAGACGCTTGCCGCCAGCAGCGCGGCATTGATGGCGCCCGCTTGCCCGATCGCCAGCGTCCCGACGGGAACGCCCGGCGGCATCTGCACGATGGAATAGAGCGAATCGAGCCCCGACAGCGCCTTCGATTCGATCGGCACGCCGAACACCGGGAGTGAGGTGAGGGCGGCGGTCATGCCGGGCAGATGCGCCGCGCCGCCGGCGCCGGCGATGATCACTTGAAAGCCGGCGGCTTTCGCCCCTTTGGCGAAGGCGTAGAGGCGTTCCGGCGTGCGGTGGGCGGAGACGATGCGCGCATCGTAGCGAACGCCGAGCGCGTTGAGCGTCTCGGCGGCATGCTTCATGGTGTGCCAGTCGGACTGGCTGCCCATGATAATGGCTACGGAGGTCGCTCCCGGCGGCGCCAAAACATTCCCCTGCGCGAAGGAAGCGCCGCATTATAGGGTCGCTCGCCTTGCCGGCAAGGTGATTGTGGCGATATTCCTAACGATCTGATGCGCGCCCGCGCTCTAAAACGCTTTTTGCCGAGCGAGGTTTCTTGGTCCGGCGAAAGGCCTCTGGTCGACAGCGTGGCTCATCGATGGACGAGCACCGGGATCTTGCAGTGCGTGAGGACCTTCACCGTCTCGCTGCCGAGGACGATCGCGGACACACCGTGGCGGCCATGCGAAGCCATGACGATGAGATCGCAGCCTCTCGCGTCCGCGGTATCGATGATCGCCCGGTAGGGATGCTCATGCTCGACATGGATTGTCTCGCACGCAACGCCTGCTGCTTGTGCTGCGGCGGCGACGGCGCCAAGAGTTTTCTCGGCATGCCTCTGCATGCGTGCTTTGTACTGAGCCGGCGTGTCCTCGATCATCTGCGTGTCGGTCGTTAACGTATGAAACGGCGGTAACACGGTCAGCGCGGCGACCTTGGCGCCGATCCGCTTGGCCAAGGCGAGGCCGTGCTGGACCGCTTTCCCGGCGAGTTCCGACCCGTCCGTTGGTATCAGGATTTTGGTATACATCACGCCCTCCTTGATGACCGCTTTTTAGCGCCGGCGCGCGCGGTCTCACTTCGCCAGCTGCCGGCGGATCGCCAGCAATTCCCGCCGGCGCGCGGCGCTGGTTTTCGGGTAGCTCATTTTCAGTTCTTGCAACGTATCGAGGATGATTTGCGAGACGATCAGCCGGGCGTTCTCTTTGTCGTCGGCGGGCACGACATACCAGGGTGCATCCGCCGTACTGGTCGCGCTGAGGCACTCCTCATAGGCCTTCATGTACTGCTTCCAGTATTTCCTCTCTTCGATATCCCCGAGGCTGAACTTCCAGTTCTTTTCCAGCTCGTCGATGCGCGCCAGAAAGCGCTGGCGCTGTTCTTCCTTGGAGAGGTGGAGGAAGAACTTGACGATGCGGGTGCCGTTGCGATGGAGGTGCTTCTCCAAATTCGCGATCGAGCGATAGCGTTCGTGCCAAACCTTCCTGTCGTGATGCGGCGTCCCCGGGATCGCTTCGCTTTGTAGAATCTCGGGGTGGACGCGTACGATCAGCACCTCCTCGTAATAGGAGCGGTTGAAAATGCCGATCTTCCCGCGTTCCGGCAGATCGCGCGTGGTGCGCCAGAGAAAATCGTGTTGCAGTTCCGTCGGGCTTGGATGCTTGAAGCTGAACACTTGGCAGCCCTGCGGATTGACCCCGGACATGACGTGGCTGATGGCGCCGTCCTTTCCCGCCGCGTCCATGGCCTGGAAGATCAGAAGCAGCGCGTAACGGTTCGACGCGTACAGCAGGTGCTGTTGCGCGCTCAGCTGCGCGACATGGTCTTCCAGAAGTTTTTTGTATTGCTCTTTCGAGCCGTACACGGGCGCGGCCTTGGTCGGCCATTTGTTCAGGTCGACGTGCTCGCCTTCCGGCACGCGAAAATCATTCGAATTGATTTTCATGGTCATCCTTTCGGCGGCAGCTGCGGTGCGCGGTAGGGGTGGAAGGTACTGTCCACTTCCACGCGCCTTCTGTCCTGATTGCTGATCGAGCTACGATCCCGCCAGCACGCGGGCTTGTCATTGTCTTCGACGACTAGCACGACGGCCATTTTCCGTTTCCCCGCTGTGAACAACAATACAACGCGAACGGCTCGCCGCGAAGGCGCCCGCAGCGAGGAGCCAAGCCGAGATCGCATTTTGATCCAAAGCGAAGCGATGGCGCAGTCGCCGTCGGCGGTGCAGAGCTTTACTGCTTGCGCACAGTTGTTGCGCGGGCAACGCCTCGCCATTTTTCGTGGCGATCGGTAACCACGAAACTATCCGCGGCAATTACCCGGTCCCGGCCGGTGTGTTTGGCCTCGTACATGGCAAGGTCGGCGCGGCGCAAAATGCGATCTATTGTATCGCCGTTTTCCCACTCAGCGACGCCAAAGCTGCATGTCACCCCAAAGGATTCCATTTCCGTGAAATCCAGCGCCTTAATGGACTGCCGCAGATCCTCGGCCACCTCAACTGCCTCGGCGAGGTCGCAGGACAAAAGCAGACAAAACTCTTCGCCGCCAAGTCTGCCGACAGGGCCCTCCGATACCCTTCTTACCGCCGCGCCGAGTTTGGCTAGCACAACATCTCCGGCCTGGTGCCCGTGCATGTCGTTGATGCGTTTGAACCGGTCCACATCAAATAAAATAACCGAAAGTGGGTTTCCTGAGGCCGCTGCCGTGCAGGCCTCTGCGGCATCGGCGAAAAAAGCACGTCGATTGAGGAAACCCGTGAGCGAATCTGAAGTGGCGTATCTTATCAAGTCACGCTGAATTGACGTGAAACGACTCGCTGCCCGTAGCCGCGCTCGCAGCTCTTCCGGGGGCGGCGGCTTGCGAATGAAGTCATCTGCGCCATTGTCAAACGCCTGAATGACCTGCTCGTAATCGTCTGTCGACGACATAACGATAATAAAGAGTGAGCGGCGCGAGCCGGCTAGCTTGCGGGCTGCCGCGCAAAGCTGAATTCCTGACATATCCGCGAGCTGGACACTGGTGATGAGGGTGCCAACCTGATCATCCGCGGCAATGCGCTCAAGCGCCTTTTGTCCCTGGCTGCAAGCAAACACCTCATGCTCGCCCGGTACAATAAGATCGGTCATTGCCCGCTGGATGGCGCGGCTTGGATCGACCAGCACAATTCGCATACGGCCTGCCTTACTGGAGTAATTGTTAACCGCCTCGACTAAACAACGGATTAAGCCTGGCAAGCCGCCGGTCTTTACCGAGTTCCGCTCATGCCCGACGCTCGTTAACGCTTCATTCATTAATTCGGCGTGGCCAGGCATTGCAGCCGTCTTCAATATCCCGACCGATAAAGTTTTTGGTCCGGGGCTGGGGTAGCTTGCTACCTTGCTGTCACCCATATAGCGCTGCGTACTCTTTCGCATAGCCGGGCAGCGATTCCTTGATGCTGGCGAGATTGAGCAGCATCGTCGCCACCGGGCGGCCGCTTGGCGGGGCAAAGACGTAGCTGCGCACCCACAGGCTCTCGGTGCGCCGGCTGCCGCTCAATGCCACTACTTCACGCTCGAGCTCGTAGCTTTCGCCGACAAACAGCGGTCCGTCGAGCAGCCGGATTTCCTGATCGGCGAACAAGCCGACCGCCGGCCCCTTGACCGGCAGACGATCGTCCCGCGACCGATATTGAAAGAGCACGCTGAGCATCTCGAACGGGATGATGGCGCGCTCCCACTTGTTGTCCGCGGCGCGGTCCGGCTGGTAAAGCGGGGACGGCTCGGTGATCACCTTGAGCTTGTCGCGCAGCGAGAACGGATAGAGCTCGCCCATGCTCTGATCGAAATCCATGCGCACGCTCTGCCGCCGCGTCTTCATGCCAACCTTGACGTCGCGGAGGATGACCGGGTCGGTCAGCGGCTTGATCTCGTCGTGCAGCCGCTTGTCGAGCGCCGTCGCCGATTGGCCGCGCCCGACCGATGCGGTGCCCGTTAGGACCTCCGTGCCATCGCGCTTGACCATGCGAATGTCGACTTGGCTTTGCGCCTGCTTCGGCTTTAAGACGGCGGCTTGCACGTCCTCGCCGGCAAAAACGGCGTTGCGATAGTGCGCAGACATGCACCCGGTCTCGAACCACGCGTCGCCCCACAAGCGCTCGCATAGCGGATCGAACTGGCTGAAATGCGTCGGCCCCTCGATGGTCGCGGCCTTGAATCCTACTTTCTGCGCCATCGCGTCGTCGTGGATCGAGACGTGACCGTCGTAGACTTGCGTGGCCAACATCTGCTGCGGCGTACGCCACGGCCCGATCAGCGCCTCGCCATCGTCGATGATCGGCGTATCAAATGCTTTTGCAACCATGAAGGCGCTCCCTCGTGACGCTATGATGGTCCACGTCGTCCATTTCAGAAACCGGTGAAGCAGCTGGCTGAGTGTCCCGAATAGTTGATCTGGGTCAAACGCCGCGTTCGCGTGAATGATAACTCTTGCACTGTGCGACAAGGGAGAAAAATAATTTCTGGGGGTTGAGATGGCATCTTCAGAAACGACCGATCAAGATTGGAAGGGCCTGTACTGCGTGGGCGGGATCATGGCAGTCTTGACGGGTATTGCAGGGCTTGCCTCGTCGCGAATGGGGTATCTTCTCTATAGCGCCGGCTACCCAAGCAACCCGACGGCTTATCTGCAGCTCGTGGCGCAAAAACAGTTGCTGGCCAACAGTCTTTGGAGCCTCTGGATTTTTAATGATTTGCTGGGCTTCGTGCCATCCGTCGCGTTCTATCTCGTCCTGCGACGCTACAACAGGACTCTGGCTCTTATCGGCACTCTGTTTGTATTTTTTTACCTCTTCTACGACATTAGCGTCACCGAGTTGAACTCCTTGACTCTCGTCAGCCTCGGCCAGGGGTTCACAAGTGCCCCGACTGATGCCGCGAGGGCCTCCTACGTCACGGCGGCCACCTATGGTTATGCCGCCCTTCCTCTCCAGACCGTCCTCAGCTTCGGGGTTGGCGCGATAGGATGGCTTCTTTGGAGCGTTATCGTACTGCAAGGGCGCAGCATCTTCCCACGGTGGATGGGGGTCCTCGGCGTCATCGTCAACGTTATAGGCATCGTCGGCGCGGCTGCTCCCGTTGTCCCCGCATCTTTCATTCTTGGCCTTTTTCAATTCTTCGCCGTTCCACTGACCGCTATCTGGGTGATAGTAACCGGGGTCCGACTGTATCGTTATAGTCGGACATTGCCGACACTACCGGCGCGCAACTCGTCAACGTCGGTAGTCAGTCCGTAGAATTGGTTTCGCAAGGGCTCAACCCATCTTACCAACTTGCGTCGATCCAGTTCGGCCTCGAATGAGGCCCGGGTTCGCTTCGCTCAACCCGAGCTAGCATGCCGTATCAAGCTCTCTTACAATCAGGAAGGCGCTCCCTCGTGCAGATATGACAATTGACCGGTCGTTGGGCTAACATTCTCCGGCCGTTGACCGTGGCGCCACCCACTCGTGTGGGGTCCTGTTCGCGTAGCACAAGCATGAGAAACACTACACAATACGCCACCGGCGTTATTGCAGCCGTTATATGTTTGCTCATCGTCCTGGTGTTTTTTTCATACAATCTGCATTATTTCTATCTCCACGGCGCTCCGGTCTATGACAGCGGTTGGTTTGCCTGGCTGTCCCGCTTCGCCGCCGATTGGCCCATGCCAAATCCGCTGCTGATTGGCGGATTTGCGCTGCCGATCCACTTTTGGCTGATTTTTTTCTTTCTCACGCGCTGGCGGTGCTGTTTCCCGCCATGCCCTATGCGGTCTGGTATTCGCTGTTCATGGCCCTGTGGCCCGCCTTGCTATGGGTCGGTATCTTTCATCTTCTGCCAAAGGAAGACGTTGCATCGCCGCTTCGGCGCGCTGTGCTTGCAGTGCTGCTGGCGCTGAACGGCTTGACCCTGTCGATGATCGGGTTTCCTCACGTCGAGAGCTTCATCCCGGCGCTGTTCTTTGCCGGCATTGCTTGCTGGCTAGGCCTGCGTGGCGTGTGGGGTCAAATTCTGGCGCTCTTTGCCTTCGCGATCATGCTCTCGGTCCGCGAGGATGCCGGGCTGCATGCCTGTCTGGCATTCGCCGCTCTGGCCCTGGCTGCATTCTCGACCAAGAACACGACGTTGGCGCGATGCTTCGTATTTCTCGCGGCGGTTAGTTTTTCCTATAGCGCTGTTGCGCTTGCGCTGCAGAAATTTTGGTTGCCTGACGGCGGGGAGGCGTTGGGCAGAGTCTATCTCGGCTATCCTATTCTGGCGCATATCGATGGGCCGATGCTGCTGCAGCGCTTGATCTATTGGGCGGCGGCGCGTTCCTATATCTTCGTTGCCCTTGCCATTCTGACCGCAGCGGTCGTCTACTGGCGAGACCGCGTCCTGGCGCTCGGGGTTGCACTTTGCCTGCCGTGGCTCGGGCTGTCTCTGCTGGCCATTTCGCCGATGGCCGGCGGCCTGTTTGGATATTATTCCGTGCCGCTGATGTTTGGGTTCTTCTGGCCGTTACTCCTGCTAAGGCTGCCAGCAGCCGTGAACGTCGAACGGCGGGCCAGGCTCGTTCGCTTGCAAGGGGTTATGGCGGCGGCTTCGGCGTTTCTTTTCGTGTTGATGGGAACCGTTACGCTCTTCGCTGGCAGAGGCGGCGCCATTGAACATGCACCTTGGCTGTACGCGCTCCCGCCATGGCCCGACCGCATTGCGGCGACCGAGAGGTTTCTGTCATCCCTCACTGCATCGCCGCAATTCGACCATCTGATTTTCGACGATGGCGCGGCATCGCTGTTGATCGACCGGCTGCGGCAAGGACAATATCGCGCTCGATTGGCCTATAGCGACGCCGAAATTGCCCAAGCCGCCGGTTTTGTCCGCTTCATCAGCGATGACGAAGATGCCCTCGCCGGTGAAGCCCAACTGATGGCGCATTTTCCGAACTGCCGGCCAGTCAACGGAACGGCGTTGGAGCAGTGCGAGCGGTGATCTCGAGCATGATCCGGAAAAGTGGAAGCCGGTTTTCCGAAAAGATCAGGCTCCACTCAGGATATTAGAGCGCCAATCGATTCAATCTGAAGCGATTGCGCTCTTAGGCCGCAATCCGTCGGCTCAACCCAACCTGCAAAACGATGAGCTTTTGCCGGCAGCTCACGGATTTCGCTTTGCCAACCCGGACTACGATGCTCGCCTCAATCCAGCCGCGTGACCACGGCGAGCCGCTTGATGCGGTGATTCAAATAGGCCTGCAGGAACGCATTGTAGTCCCTGAAAGACACGCAGCCGTTCGAATCGCCGTTGGGGCCGAGCATGTAGGTATGGGCGAGGAGCCCGCTGCGGCCGAAGGCTTGGTCCTCGTCCTCGGGGATCAGGCGAATGGCCTGCACACCGTGGAACAGGCTCTCGCGCAGTTTCAGATCATAGACGGTGGGCGGCGTGGCGCCGCGCATTCTTTCGTCGACGTGGCGCGGATCGTCGAGCCGGTTGCCGTAGCCCGAATGCGCTTCCAGCGTGGTGCCGTCCGGCATGTAGACCTTGTGCGCAGAGATGTCATAGACGGCGGTCCAGCGATCGTAACGGCCCGGCATGATGCTCTGGCCGCCGCCGAGATCGCCATCATCGGGCGCGGCATAGGCAAGCGTCAGCGGCGCCGGCTTGCCGAACAGCTTCTCGAAAATGCCCAGCTTCTCGGCCGGCGGGGTTGCGGCGGCCCGGCTCGCGGGTGCGGTCTCGCGGAGCGCCGCGGTCCGCCGCGGCGGCAATCGAGGCGGCTGCGCCATCGCTGCGTCGCGCTGCACGGCTTGACGATCGATCGAGCCGGTGACGGCGATATCTGGCGTCTGCTCGATGGCCGATTCTGCCGGCTCACTGTCGGCTGGAAGCGCTGCGATCCTATCAAACGGTTCCGGCGGAGCACCCAAATAGCGCGAATCGAACAGACGGGCATAGCTGGTCGACAGCGCCGCCTTCCGCGCGTAGCTGTTTAAAGCCGCCGCGAGCTTGGCGTAGGCGTTCGAAGCGAGCGCGAGCCTTGCATCGGTGTTGGAAGCGATCGCCGCCCGCGCCTGCACGTCGATAACTTGCTCGGTCCCGGTCTGGGTCAAGTTGGTCCACAGCGTGAAGGCGCAGGCGAAGGCGACGCAAATGAGCGCGGCGCCGCCGAACAGCCGCTGCGGGCGCGCATTGCCCGATAGACGCCCCTGATCGTAGCCTTCGCAGAAATTATCACGCCACTCGGTACTGAACGCCATTCCCCTAGACCCAGAATGAAGATTGCTTGTTCATGAGAGCCTTCGACGGCCGCGTCTTGACCATCGAAGCGGACAAGCGCGCAGCCGCGCCCCCGGCGAAAGATTGCGCGAAGGACCCCACAGACCCGCGCAACCATTAAGACGAATTTTCGTTAAGTGCCGATTAAGTCCCCGGCAGGCCCGGCCAATGCCTTTACGCGCGAGGCGCGCGGCAGCCGGCCACCGACCCTGACCAACGTTCCCCTTTGCTTCCCCGATCGGTCCCCATCGACCGCGCGCATTTGAACGAAGGCGCCGCGGCGAAATTAGAGCGCCGCGGCGGCGAATTTTGACAATTCCGGGGACCATATCGGGTGAAGTCAGTCGGCTACCGGTGAGTTACGCTTTCCCGCTCGCCTGTGCTTCAGCCTGCGCGCGCCGGCAGGCCTCCCATAGCCGCGCGGCGGTCGCCGGCATGTCGAGATGCGCAGCGGCACCGCCGGGGATCGCGTCGGCCACCGCGTTCATCACCGCGGCAATCGACGCCGTGGTGCCGGCTTCGCCGAAGCCCTTGACGCCGAGCGGGTTGGTGGTCGCCGGCACGCAGAGAAGCGCGTCGCGGATCGGCGGCATATCGGCGGCGCGCGGCATGGCGTAGTCCATGAACGAGCCGGTGACGAGCTGCCCGCCGTCGTCGTAAACCACCTGCTCCATCAGCGCCTGGCCGAGGCCTTGCGCCACCGCGCCATGGAGCTGGCCCTCGACGATCATGCCGTCGAGCACATTGCCGCAATCGTCGACCGCGGTGTAGGCGACGATGTCCATGTGGCCGGTGGCTGGATCGATCTCGACCTCGGCGATGTGGACGCCGTTGGGGAACGTCAGCGGCGTTTCGGTCGCGGCCTTGGTGTCGAGATCCTCCGCGATGGCGCCTTGCTTCTTCAGCTCCGCCGAGCGCGCGGCAAGTCCGAACAGCGCGATGCGGCGGTCGGTGCCGACCACGCCGAAGCTTCCGGCTTTGTAAACAATGTCGGCCTCCGACGCCTCCAGCAGCATCGCCGCAATGCGCTTGCCCTTCTCCAGCATCACGTCGACGCATTTGACGATTGCTCCGCCGGCCGTCATCGCCGAACGCGAGCCGACCGAGGCGTAGCCGGCGATCTCCCGCGCCGAGTCGCCGTGCTTGTGGGTGATTTTATCGCGCTCGATGCCGAGCCGGTCGGCGACCAGCCGGGTGAACACCGAGGCGTGGCCCTGGCCGGTCGATTGCACATTGAGATTAAGGGTCAGCGTGCCGTCGCCCGGGAAGGTGAGCCAGGCGCCCTCGAGCGGCGTGGCGCCGGCATGTTCGAGCATGCAGGAAATGCCGATGCCGCGATATTTTCGGCGCGATTTCGCTGCGCGCCGGCGCGCCTTGAAGCCATCGTAACCGGCGAGCGCCAACGCCTTGTCGAGGACGGGCGCGAAATCGCCGCTGTCATAGGTCGTGCCGATGGCGGTCTTGTACGGCATGGCGACGGCGGGGATGAGGTTGCGCCGCCGCAGCTTTACCGGATCGATGCCGGTAATGCGCGCCGCCTCCTCGACGACGCGCTCGAGCACGTAGTTCGCCTCCGGCCGCCCGGCGCCGCGATAGGGCGCGGTCGCAATTGTGTTGGTGAAGACGCAGCGCGTGCTCACGTCGATATGCCGGATGTCGTACATGCCGGGCAGGCAGCGGGTGAAATTCCACGCCGGGATGCTGGCGCCGACGGCGCCGACATAAGCGCCGAGATTGGCGGTGTTGCGGATGCGCAGCGCCAGGAAGCGGCCCTTGCCGTCGAGCGCCAGCTCCGCCTCGGAATAGAGGTCGCGCGCCTGGTTGTCGCTGAGAAACGCCTCGGAACGTCCCGACATCCAATGAATCGGACGCTTGAGTTTTTTGGCGGCGACCAGTTGCGCGACGTATTCCGGATAGGGGCCGGTCTTCAGGCCGAAGGCGCCGCCGACGTCGTCGGTCAGCACCCGCAGGCGCTCCTTCGGCACGTTCATGATGGCGACCAGGACGTCGCGCACGGCGCCGGCGCCCTGCGTGCAGACGCGCAGCGTGTAACTGTCGGCGGCGGCATCGTAGCTCGCGGTGGCGCCGCGTGGCTCGATCGAGGCGACCACCATGCGCTGGTTTGTCACTGCGACGCGCGCCGCGAATTTTGCGGCGGCGAAGATGGCGTCGACCTCGCGGGCGTTCGCCTCGGGATCGCGGGCCGGCCCCGGCCAATCGATGGCGAGATTGCCCGGCGCTTCCGGCCAGATTTGCGGCGCGCCGGGTTCGAGCGCCGCGCGCGCGTCGGTCACCGGGGCGAGCGCGGCGTATTCGACGGCGACGAGCTCGGCGGCATCCTGCGCGGCGACTGCGCTCTCGGCGACGATCATCGCCACCGCCTCGCCGACATGCACGACCCGCTCGGCCGCGAACGCCGGGCGGTGCGGCATCACCAGCCCCTTGCCCCCGCGCCCGTTTAGCGGCGGATGACGGCCGATGCTGCCGAGCCCTTCTATATCCTTCGCGGTCAATGCGCCGACGACGCCGGGTGCGCTCAGCGCCGCGCTGACGTCCAGGCGGACGATGCGCGCAAAAGCGTGCGGCGACCGCACGAAATAGGCGTAAGCTTGGTTCGGCAGCGGAACATCGGCGGCGTAGCGGCCGTTACCGCGCACGAGCGCGTCGTCTTCCAAGCGCGGCTGGCGCGCCGCGCGATGCTCGATTTTTGCATCCATGCTCTGTTCCGGATGATCTATGGGGTACCTGGTGGCGCCCCTTATAGCCGAAACGGCCGCCCGCTGAAGGCACCCATCCTCCAGATAATTTTGCGCTGATGCTCCGCCCTGGCACGCTTTCGCTGACGACGCTCCTGGCCATGCTGACGGCGCTCGGCCCGCTGTCGATGGACATGTATCTGCCGTCGCTGCCCGACATCGCCCGCGTTCTCGAGGCGCCGACGGCGCGCGTGCAGCTGACGATTTCGAGCTACCTGATCGGCTTTGCCGTCGGCCAGCTGATCTACGGCCCGCTGTCGGATCGGCACGGCCGCCGTCCGGTGCTGTTCGCGGCGCTCGGCCTTTACGTCACCGGCACGCTGATTTGCGCGGCGACACAATCCATCGACACGCTGATCGCGGCGCGGTTCCTGCAGGCGGTCGGCGGGGCGGGTTCGATCGTGCTGGCGCGCGCCATGGTGCGCGATCTGTATTCCGGCGTGCGCGCGGCGCGCGAACTGTCGCTGATGGGCTCGATCAGCGCCTTCGCGCCGATCGTGGCACCGATGATCGGCGGCGTGTTGCAGACCGCGTTCGGCTGGCGTGCGAGCTTCATCGTCATGGGCGCCGCGGCGGCGATCGCTATTTTCGTGGCGCACCGCTTGCTGCCGGAGACGCTGCCGCAGCGCGGCGGCGAACCGATCTCGTTATCGTCCATGGTCCGCGGCTATGGCGCAGTGCTGCGGCATCGCGGCTTTCTCGCCTATCTCGGCATCCTCACCATCAGCTATGCCGGCTTGTTCGCGTGGATCTCCGGCGGCCCGGTCGTGCTGCAAGGAGTCTACGGACTTTCAGCGCTCGCCTTCGGCTTCACCTTCGCGCTCGGCGCCGCCGGATACATGGCCGGGGCGACCATCGCGGCGCGGCTCGTGACCCGACTTGGTCTGGATCGCACGATGGGGCTCGGCGTGGTGGCGCTCGCCGTCGGCGGCCTGGGCGTGGCGGCGGTCGTCGCCGCACAAATCCAAAACGGTATCTGGTTGGTGGCGGTGATGGCGGTGTACCTCGCCGGCCTCGGCCTTTCGATGCCGCAGGCGATGGCGGGGGCGCTGACGCCGTTTCCCCAGCGCGCCGGCACCGCGGCTTCCCTGATGGGACTCGTGCAGCAAACGGCCGCGGCTGTCGTCGCGGCGGTGGTCGGCGATTACCTCGGGCACTCGGCTTGGCCCGTCGCCGGCGTGGTCGCCACCATGGGTTGCCTGACGTTCCTGCTTTGGGCGCTGACGCGGCGGCTGCGCGCGCAACCGCGCTGGAGCGGGCCTTAACTCCGCCGTTGCCTGCGGCACGATGTTTGTTAGGATGCCGCGCCGGGCGGCCAGGGACGCGCGGGCGAGGCGACGCGCGAGTGACGATGTTCTCGATTGAGCCGCCGCCTTCACCGCCGAGCATGAAGGCCAGGGAAGAGCAATGACGGGCGACCCGCTGAGCCGCCGTTCCTTCCTCACCGGAATAAGCGCTGCAGGCGGCGGCTTGACGCTGGCCTTTGCCATCCCATTTGCACCCGTTGCACCGGCGCGCGCGGCCGCGGAGGCCCCGGAGGTCACGGCCTGGCTGGTGATTTTCCCGGACAACTCGGTCGTCATCCGCATCGCGCGGTCCGAGATGGGGCAGGGCGCGCAGACCGGCCTTGCCATGCTGGTCGCCGAGGAGTTGGAATGCGATTGGGCCAAAGTCCGTACCGAGTTCGTCGCCCCCGAGGAGAATTGGCGCCGCGACCGCGTCTGGGGCGATCTGTCGACCGGCGCCAGCCGTTCGATCGCGTCTTCGCAGCTTTACCTGCGGCAGGCCGGCGCCATCGCCCGGCACATGCTGATCGCCGCGGCCGCGGCGCGCTGGAATGTGGCGGCGTCGGAATGCGTCGCGCACATGAGTGCGATCACGCACCGGCCGACCGGCCGCACGCTGACATTCGGCGCCGTCGCCGAGGATGCGGCCAAGCTCGTGCCCCCCGCGTCAGTCAAGCTGAAAGAACCCGACACCTGGAAGCTAGCCGGCAAACCGCGCCGGCGCCTTGACGTGCTCGACAAGGTGACCGCGCAGCCGATCTACGCGATCGACGTGCGGTTGCCGGGCATGCTTTACGCCGCCATCCTGCATTGCCCGGTATTCGGCGGCAGACTGAAATCGGTCGACGAAAGCGCGATCGCCGCGATGCCTGGCATCCGCCGCTTGGTGCGGCTGCCCGACGCGGTTGCCGTCGTCGCCGATTCCTGGTGGCGCGCGCGGCGCGCGATCGAGACGCTGCCGGTGGTGTGGGACGAGCGCGGCAACGGCCGCATGGCGAGCGCCGACATCTTTCAAACCGTGCGCTGCGGTCTCGACGCCAAAGGCTCGCAAGTCGGCCGCGCCGACGGCGACGTGACGGCAGGTCTGGCCCGCGCCGTGCGCCGCGTCGAGGCGGACTACGCGGTGCCGTTCCTCGCCCACGCAACGATGGAGCCGCAGACCTGCACCGCCCTTGTCAGGCCCGGCGGGGTTGAAATCTGGGCTCCGACGCAGGATGCCACGACCGCGCTCGCCACCGCGGCGGCGGCCGCCGGCCTGTCGAACGACAAGGTCGTGGTCCATCGCATGATGCTCGGCGGCGGCTTCGGCCGCCGCGCGGCGATCCAGGAATACATTCGCGAGGCGGTGCTCATCGCCAAGGAAGTCGAAGCGCCGGTCAAGCTCATTTGGACGCGCGAAGAGGACGTCAAGCACGATTTCTATCGGCCGGTCGGCGCGGCGCGCTTGACCGCCGGACTCGACGCCGACGGCATGCCGATCGCCTGGAAGATACGGCTTGCCGGTCCGTCTTTCGTTTCCGGCATCGTGCCGGAGTTCGGCAACAGTTTCATCGACCGCAGCTTCCTCAGCGGGCTCACCAACGAAATGCCGTACGACGTTCCGAACTATCTGGTCGATTACGTGGTGTGCCAATCGCCGGTGCCGATCGGCGTCTGGCGCGCGATCAACTACACGCAGAACGTCTATTATAAGGAATGCTTCGTCGACGAGATGGCGCACGCCGCCGGAATGGACCCTTATCTCTACCGGCGGCGGCTCCTGCGCGACAGTCAGAAGAACCTCGCCGTGCTCGACGCCGCGGCCAAGAAGGCGGATTGGTTCGCGCCGCTGCCGCCGGGTGTGTTCCGCGGCATCGCGGTCAACGAGGCCTGCGGCAGTTATTGCGCCCATGTGGTCGAGGCCTCGATCGAACGCGGTGCCGCGCGCGTGCACCGCGTCGTGGTTGCGCTCGACTCCGGCCATGTCGTCAACCCGCTGTCGGTCGAGATGCAGGTCCAAGGCGCCGTCGTGTTCGCGCTGACAGCGGCGCTGCAGGGCGAAATCACCATCAAGAACGGCGGCGTCGAGCAATCGAACTTCGACGATTACGAGATGCTGCGCATCGCCGGCGTGCCGAAGGTCGAAACCGTGATGGTGCCGAGCGGCGATTTCTGGGGCGGCGTCGGCGAGCCGCCGGTGCCGCCGCTGGCGCCGGCCTTGTGCAACGCCATCTTCGCCGCCACCGGCAAACGCATCCGCTCGCTGCCGTTGAAGAACCACGATCTCGGCAAGGCGATCTGAGGCGGCGCTAGAGCATGATCCGGAAAAGTGGAAGCCGGTTTTCCGAAAAGATCATACTCCACTAAGATCCGCCGCAGCATCGCTTCGGTTCGCGCCCGCAGGAGCGAACTCCGCGCAAAAACTGCGCGCGGATAGATAACGATCGTGGCGCAGACAGATGCCGTCGTCGGCGCGCACCGAGCCGAAGCCCGAGCTCAAGCTGGTCAGTCCGCCGAACACGGCTTCAAGAAATTTCGCGTCGTTGCGGAAATGAACGCAGGCGAAACAGTGTTGCTGCGGATGTGCGCCAAGCGCTGCCATGTCAGCGCGCCAGATTTTCCCAATGCGCGGCGAAGACCAGCGCCGAGAGGACAAAGCCGACGACGATATTGACCACCGCGCCGGCGCTGAACGCGAGGAACGGCTTGGTTCCGGCCGTCGCCAAATCGCGGAACCGCGTCGTCAGGCCGATGCTGAGGAAGCAGAAGATGAAGGCCCAGCTGCGCAGATCCTTGATCGGTCCGACGAGACTCGGCACCACGGTCTTGTTGTAGTCGGCGAGGCTGTAGCCGGTGGTCGCCAGCGTGACAATCAGCGACGCCACCAAAAAACCGATGACGAATTTCGGAAAGCGCCACCAGATTTCTGCGGCGTCGGGCTTGCGGCCGGTCTCAGTGCGCTCCCATTGCGTGGTGGCGATGATCGCTAGCACAAAGGCCCAGATGCCGATCCAGACGTCGCGTCCCACCACCTTGATCAGCGTATAGGCAAACACCGCCTGATCGCTGGTGCCGGCGACGACACCGCTGTCGGCGAGATGTCCATAGGTCTGCGCCGCGGCGAAGCCCGCGGCGTCGGCGAATTCCGAGGTGCCGATCCAGGCGCCGCCGACGCCGGCCGGCAGATGCAGCGCCGCGGCGGCAAACGGCAGCACGAAGATCATCACGATCGCCCAGATGATCACCGTGGTGATGGCGATCGGCGCGTCCTCCCTTTTGGCGCCGACCGCGCCGGCAATGGCGATGGCGGCGGAAACCCCGCACACCGCGCCGCCGGCGCCGAGCGTCGCCGCCAGCCGCCGGTCGAGGCCGAGACGCAAGCCGACCCAGTAGATGACTAGGAACGTCACCACGGAGACGATCGAGGCTTGCAGGATCGCCGCCGGTCCCGCCCACACGATCAGCGTGAACGGCAGCGTCGCGCCGAGCAGCACGATGCCGGTCTTGATGTAGAACTCGACGCGAAAGCCGGCATCGAGCCAGCGCGGCAAGCCGACGAGATTCGACAAGAGGAGCCCGATCAGCAACGCCACCAGCGGCGGCTCGAGATTGTAGGTATTGGCCTGGTCCCATTGCCCGAGCGTGAAGATCGCCACCGACAGCGCATAGACCAGCACGAACGCGGGAACGAAGTCTCTGACCTTATGTCCCAGCGCGGTGAGCGCCGCGGAAAACACCGCGAGCCAGAGCAGAAACTGCGCCAGGTAGCGCACCGCGTTGGCACTAAAATGCGCGCCGAGCTGCGCCAGGTTCGACCACTTCGCCGGCGTCACCGCTAGCCAGCGGATGCTCGCGCCGTTGGCGAACAGCGCGTAAGCGACGACGACGATGCCAAGCCCGAGCCAGATCGCCCACCAATCTTCTTTGCGCCAGAGCTCGCGCCAGCGCAGCGGCGTCGGCACCGGGATCGTGCTTTGGACTTCGGAGATGTTGCTCATCTTGCCTGCAATCATTTGGCCTGCGGCGCAAATCCGCGGCTCGATGCGGAACCAGGGCGGGCAGCATTAGAATAATATTTCACTTGAAGGTAGTATGCGGCGCGTAAAAAGCAAAATTAGACCGCGAATTGCTGGATGGAGTATTTATATTTCCTAATTTCAGGCGCCGGCCCAGGACAATTATTCCGGTCGATTGGCGCTTCCTCGTGCCAAAGGGGCACGGGCGGGAGGCGTTCTCGGTCACGCCGCACCGCGGGTCGCGGCTCGCCGGTGGCGGAGCCTTTTCATAGAGCCGGATCGAAGCGGAGTTTTTCGTCCACTTGCCGCGCAACGTCAGACAGTTTTGATTGTTGCGATTTGAATTACTGTGGCGGTTTGGATTTCGGGCTCTGCGGAAAAGTTGAAGGCGGCCTGACCGGAGCCCCCGCTGAAGGTTCGGTCAAGGCCGCCCGGCTCAGCTTGTTCTTCCTTCCCGGCCGGATCGCTCTGAGCCGAAGATAAAACTAAGCGCCTTGGCTTGGGTCGCCTTGATTTGAATCAAAGGACCCTGTGCGCAAGCGCGCCTCTGCATCAGTTCGGTTTCACGGCGCACAAGCCGCGCGCATCGGCCCATCGCGCCGGAAATTTGATTCCCCCTTCGGCGCTACGGCGTGACGTTCGGATTTTGCTTATTGGCACAAGACTTATAGCACAAGAGAAGGCGGCCAGGACCCGGGAGCCGCTTTGTGGGTCGGCGCGAGCCAAGACCGCCTACCCGGCTGGGGGCAGTCGGGCAGACGACTCAACGCCCGAACCCGTGAAATGGTCCAAGGGACCGATCGAAATGGTCCTCGGGATCAAAATCAGGATCTGCGTCCGGCCGCCGCGGTGGCGGTTGCGCCACAACTGGGCGATTGCTGCTAAGCGACGGCCGCTCAACATCAATGTTGGTTCGCGATGCCGCCTCTCGGCCGGGCGCTAAGCGACCAAATCCCTCTCATTTCCGGGCGTCGCGCGATGGACGCATCCTCCCGTCCGGAGACAAATAAGTAGAATATTCTTCTATTTGAAAGGCAAACTTCGGTGTTATATGGAAAGACATTCTTCCATTGCGCGGAATTTACCCCGATGCGTTTCTTGCCGGTGTTTCTCGATCTCACGGAAGGCGTGGTGGGCCTGGTTGGGGCCGGGCCGGCGACGCTCAATAAGCTCCGCCTGCTGCGCTCCGCCGGCGCGCGGGTGCGCTGGTATTCCAAGGACGTCGGCGTCGCCGAAGAAGTGCTGACCGCCGCGTTGTCCGGGCCGCTCGAAATTTGTTTCGCCGATCCGCGCCAAGCCGATTTTACCGATTGCATTGCGGTCGTGTCGGCGGCCGGCGACGTGCTCGACGACGAGATCGCGGTGCTGGCAAGAAGCCAGCACGTTCCAGTCAATGTCGTCGACCGTCCCGAGCTTTCGACGTTCATCTTCCCCGCCATTGTCGATCGCGGCGATGTCGTCGTCGCGATTGGCACCGGCGGCACGTCGCCGGTGCTGGCGCGCCGGCTGCGCGAACGCATCGAAGCGCTGTTGCCGGCGCGGATCGGCGAGCTCGCCGCCTTGATGGGCCGCTTCCGCGTGCGCGCGGCGCAGGCGCTGCGCAGCGGGCGCTCGCTGCGGCGGTTCTGGGAGCGCGTGGTCGACGGTCCGATCGGCGCCGCGGCGCTCGCCGGGCGTCGGCGCGATGCCGAGCGGGCACTGACGCACGCTATCGAACACGGCGACGACACGCCGGCGCCATCCGGTGCTGTCTTTATCGTCGGCGCCGGCCCGGGCGCCGCGGACCTGTTGACGTTGCGGGCCTTGCAGGCGTTGCAGGGCGCCGACATCGTGTTCTACGACGAACTCGTCACCGCCGAAATTTTGGATCGGGCGCGCCGCGAAGCCGAGCTGGTATTTGTCGGCAAGCGCAGCGGCCGGCCGGGTATCGGTCAGGACGCCATCAGCCAGCGTCTCGCCGAAGCGGCGCGGCGCGGACTGAATGTCGTGCGCCTGGAGGGCGGCGATCCATTCATCTTCGGCCGCGGCGGCGAAGAGCTGGACTATCTGCGCGATGCCGGCATCGCGGTCGTCGTGGTGCCCGGCGTGACGGCGGCGCTCGGCTGCGCCGCCGCCGAACCAGCCGCAGAGCGGGAGTTGGCGGCATGACGTCGCCGCTGCAACAGAAACTGAAAATCACCGGCCGGTGGTGGTGACCGCGAACCGGCTGACCGACGGCGCGGTGGTCTATTGGCGCGCCGATGGCGGCTGGACGATGCGCCTCGGCGGCGCCGCCGTCGCCATTTCGGCTGCGGCCGCGCGCGAGCTTCTGGCGGCGGCGAGCGTCGACCAGACGCGCGCCGTCGGCGCCTATATCGCGCCGGTCAAGATCGCCGCGGACGGCGAGCTGCAGCCCGGAAACTTGCGCGAGGCGATCCGCTCGACCGGACCTACCGTCGAGACGCGCAGCGAAACGCGCATCGCGTGCTGACCGCGAGGCAAGCATGTATCTCTACGACGAACTCGACCGCACGCTAGTGACTGAGCGCGTCGCCGAGTTTCGCGATCAGGTCGGACGCCGGCTGTCCGGCGAACTGACTGAGGAAGAATTCCGGCCGCTGCGGCTGATGAACGGAATCTATCTGCAGCTGCACGCCTACATGCTGCGCATCGCCATTCCCTACGGCACGCTGTCGTCGGTGCAGATGCGCATGCTGGCGCAGGTGGCGCGGCGCTACGACCGCAATTTCGGCCATTTCACCACGCGGCAGAACATCCAGTTCCACTGGATCAAACTCGAGGAGCTGCCCGACGCCATGGCCGATCTCGCCAGCGTCGGCCTTCACGGCATGCAGACCAGCGGCAATTGCGTGCGCAATATCACCACCGACCAGTGGGCCGGCGTCGCCCCCGATGAGATCGAGGATCCGCGCATCTGGGCCGAGGTGCTGCGCCAGCATCTGACCATGCATCCCGAATTCTCGTTTCTGCCGCGCAAATTCAAGATCGCGCTGACCGCGGCCACGCACGACCGCGCCGCCGTCAAGGTGCACGACATCGGGCTGCGGCTGCATCGCGACGGCGCCGGCGAAACCGGCTTCGAAGTCATGGTCGGCGGCGGTCTCGGCCGCACCCCGTTCACCGCCAAGACGATCAAGCCGTTCCTGCCGAAGCGCGATCTGTTGAGCTACGTCGAGGCGATCCTGCGCGTCTACAATTCGTACGGACGGCGCGACAACATCTACAAGGCGCGGATCAAGATCCTGGTGCACGATCTCGGCGCCGAAGCCTTCGCCAAGGAGGTCGAGGCCGAATGGCGTCAGATCAAGGACGGGCCGCTGGCGCTCGATCCGGCCGCGGTCGACGACATCGCCGCGCGCTTCCGCTATCCGGCCTACGAGCGGCTCGCGGATTCGCCGCCGGCGCTCGCCGCGGCGCGCAGCGACCGCCTGTTCGGCGCCTGGCTCGCCAATTCGGTCGCCAACCACAAGGTCGACGGCTATGCCATCGTCACGCTGTCGCTCAAGCCGGAAGGCGGCACGCCCGGCGACGCCACCGCGGAGCAGATGGATGCGATTGCCGAACTCGCCGACCGTTACTCGTTCGGCGAGATCCGCGTCGGCCATGAGCAGAACCTGGTGCTGCCGCATGTGGCGCAGCGCGACCTGCCGCGGTTGTGGCGGGCGCTCGACGCCGCCGGTCTCGCCACGCCGAATGTCGGCCTCGTCTCCGACATCATCAGCTGCCCCGGGCTCGACTATTGCAGCCTGGCGAATACCCGCTCCATTCCGGTGGCCCAGGAGATCAGCCGGCGGTTCCGCGATCGCGACCTTGCCCGCGATCTCGGCCCGCTGCATATCAACATTTCCGGGTGCATCAACGCCTGCGGCCATCATCACGTCGGCAATATCGGCATTCTCGGCGTCGAGAAGAACAACGAAGAGTTCTATCAGATCACGATCGGCGGCCGCGCCGACGAGAACGCCGCGATCGGCACGCTGATCGGCCCGGCGGTGCCCTACGCCGACGTCGCCGACGTGGTCGAGGACATCGTCGCCGCCTATCTCGAATTGCGCGAGGACCCGCAGGAAACCTTCCTGCAGACCGTCGATCGCACCGGCATCGAGCCGTTCAAGGAGCGTGTCTATGCCACTCGTTAAACGCGGCCGCGTCGTCGAGGACCCCTATCTGCGCGTGGTCGACGACGCGCCGATCCCCGACGGCGCGGCGGTCATCGTGCCGGCCGCGCGCTTTCTCGCCGACGCCGCCGAGCTGTCGCGGCGCAGCGCGCCGACCGGGCTAATCTGGCCGAACGACCGCAAGATTGCCGAGCTTGCGCCCTGGCTCGACCGGCTGGCGCTGATCGCGCTGACCTTTCCGAATTTCCGCGACGGCCGCGCCTATACCCAGGCGCGGCAGCTGCGCGAGCGCTACGGCTTCCGCGGCGAGCTGCGCGCGACCGGCGAAATTTTGCGCGATCAGTTTCTGTTTCTGACCCGCGCCGGCTTCGACTCGCTTGAGGTCAAGAAGGCCGCCGACGCCGCGGCCTATGCCGAGGCGGTCGGCCGCTACAGCGTGTTCTATCAGCCGAGCGCCAACGGCTTCGCACCGGCGCAGCGCCGGCGCTTGCTCGGCTCGACCGCCGGCGGTGAGCGCACCGCAACTACGGCTGATTTGGCAAGCTGAAGCGGTCTGCGCCGCGGCCCAGTGATTTAGTGAAGCGGTGCAGGGCGGCGGGCCGCAGCCATCTGCGTCAACTGCTGTAAAAAAGCGATCTTTTCATCGACGGTGTGCTGGATATGGCTGACCTGCTCCTCGCTGAGGTGGCGGTACTTGCCGATCAGCTTGAGGTACTCTGCAACCGGTTCCGGCCTGTCAATCGGATGGGTGAATTGCAGGCCATTTCCGGGATCGTACTCCCACAGAGCAATGAAATTCGTGCGAACTTGCATGCGGCAAACTTGCGTGGTCATCGCCGAAGGGAAGCGCCAACCAGTCGGACACGGGGCGTAGACATGCAGATAGGCCATGCCGGTCTTCGCAACTTCGATCGCCTTCTCCAGCTTGGCGTAATAGTCCTCAAGGAATGCGGTCGAGGCGGTGGCGACGTAGGAACAATTATGCATGGTCATGATCAGCGGCAGATTTTTCGCCTCGGTGCGCTTGCCCTGCATCTGGCCGCCGACCGGCGTCGTCGAGGTCCACGAACCGTAGGGCGTCACGCCGGACGACTGCATGCCGGTGTTCATGTAGCCTTCGTTATCGACGCAGATGAATAAAATCGGGTCGTTACGCTCCGCCGCGCCAGAGACCGATTGGAATCCGGCATCCGAGGTGCCGCCATCACCCGCCAGCGCAATCGCCGTGACATCCCGCCCGACGCGATTGTACTGCATCTTGACCCCGGCCAGCATGGTGGCGGTGTTGGTCAAGAGTGAATGAAAGATTGGAACCTTGGCGCCGGTCTGCCCATTGTAGCCGACCGTACCCATGCCGGGGATGCAGCCGGGCGGCGCGGCAACGACCGCGTCCGGGCCCACCATGCGCATAGTGTGGCGGATCAAGAGTTCGGAGTTGCAGCCGTGACAGGCGGCGAGGCCACGGCAGAACATATCCTCCTGGTCAGCATAGGCATTGAAGATGCGCGCCGCCGTGAGATACTCGATCGCCTCGCGCGAACAAGCTTTCACGCAGGCTGGATTGCCGTTGCATAGATCGCATTTGGTGACATGCCCGACCGCGGCCTCATAAACGATGCCGGCATAGACACAGCCGGCCGTGCACAACAGACAGTTGACGCATTTGCTCTCGGCCCAGTCGACGACTCCGGTGTCGCTGTTTTTCGAAAGAGCTCCAGACGGACAATTCATAACGCAGACAGGATCGGCGCATTGCCGGCAAAGCGCGAGCTCGACGCCGTCGCCGGCAGCCTTGGGAAAGATGCGGATGCGCGAGTACGCTTGATCGTTGGAATTCGCTTTGGTCTGCGCGCAGGCGGTCATGCAGTCGCCGCAGCCGTCGCAGCGGCTTGCATGGAACTGCAGAGTGTTGAAGCACGTGCCCACGGTGCGCCCCTAACGCCAGTTCTGCGACATCAATTGTCGCCCGGTCAGCTGTGGATTGGCGATGAACTCGGCCTTGACCGAGGAGAGATCGGTGCGTCTGAGGATCAGCTGCCACATAATGCCGGCATCGACGAAATCGTTAATCGTCGCGATACCAACCAGCCGGCCGTCCTTTAGGACAATGCGCCGGTAGACCCCGTCGGCGTCGACGCCGCTTTCTTCAATCTCGAGCCCACCGCGGGTACAGCCGCGTCCGACGGAAATCGCCTGTTGTCCGAAGAAACTGTAGGTGTTGAGCGGCACCGCGCCCGCAAAGGGCACAACGCCTGCGTCGTCGGCCATGCCGAATCCGGCAATGCGGCCTTGCTCGACCGCATTCGGCAAAATGCCATTGACGACCGTGCCGCCCCAGAACCCGCGCGCCTGTGCAACGTCGCCGGCGGCCCAGATGTTCGGCAGGTTCGTACGCATCCAATCGTCGACCAGAATGCCGGTGTCCACCTCTATGCCCGATCCGTGCAGAAATCCGATGTTGGGCCGGACCCCGGTGCACACCAGCAACAGATCGGCCGCGATCGTCGTGCCATCGGCGAGCGTGGCGAGACAGCCGTCGCCCTGCCGCTCGACGCTGCTGAGGGTTTGCCCCATTAACATTCGGATGCCGTTGCGGACGAACGTACGCTCAATGATCGCCGAGGCCGTCGGTTCGAAATAGCCTGCGAGCGCGTGCGGTTGCAGTTCGACCACCGTCACCGCAATCTTGGCCTTGGCCATGTTTTCGGCGGCGTGCATGCCGATGAGACCGGCGCCCAACACTATCGCTGACTGAGCTTTGCCAATTGCTTGCCGCAGATCGACGGCGTCATCCATGGACCGCAGCACATGAAACGGCACATCGGCCAAGCCGCGAACCGGCGGCAGCGTGGGTGCAGCGCCGGTGGCGATCAGCAGTCGGTCGTACTGCCAGGTCTCGCCGGATGCGAGGCGTAAGCTTGACTGGGCCGGATCGACCGCGACAACGTCCGTACCGGGCATGAATGCGATCGCGTTATCGCGGAAATAGGTATGGTCGCGCAGAACCACGTTGTCGGGTTGCGACCGTCCGGACACTACGTACGGCAGAATGGTCGGTGAGTAGGGAAGATGGGCGTCGCGCGTCAACAGCGTCAACGTACCGTCGGCATCGACTAGGCGGATCGCCGTTGCCGCTTCCAGGGCCGCATGGCTGCTGCCAACGATGATGTACTCGCTGTGCATGGCTCTCTCAATCGTTCTCATTCAGCCAGACCGGCTCGTTGCGGCGGTGGTCCCATTCCACCTCGCGCGTTAACGCGATGGCGCGAGCGAAATGTTCGACAGTGATGTCGGCACCGGCAAGACCGCCGATAAAGCTGATGGCCGGAATGGATTTGCCGGTGTGATGGAGCGCTGCCAATGTCTCCTGATAGACGGGACCGGAATTCCAGCCAAAGCTCACCGCGCGATCGACGACGCCAATACGCTTCACCTTCGCCAGTGCGGCCACCATCGCCTGCAGCGGAAACGGCCGGAAGGTCTTGATCTTGATGAGGCCAACCGCTTCGCCCTCGCTGCGGGCGATGTCGATCGCATCCTTGGCCGCGCCCGTCATGCTGCCGATGGTGACAAGCGCATAGTCGGCGTCGTCGAGCCGATATTCCTCGACTAGCGGCGCGTGATAGCGGCCGAACCGCTCGCCCCAGGCGGCGTGCACCTCGCGGATCACTCGGAGCGCGTTCTGCATGCCGCGGCATTGGCCCTTCCGATAACGCACGAAGTTGCGTGGGCCGGGCCCCCCAGCGCCACCGGTCAACGGATCGACTCCCATCGGCCGCAATGGATCGAGCGCAATGTGCCAGTTGGTGGCCGGCGGACCGAGGAAGTCATCGACGTCTTGCTGATCCGGCAAATCGACTCGGGTGACGCCAAAAGAAAGGTAATTGCCGTCATGACAGACGTTCACCGGTAACATGACATCGCGGTGCTCGGCGATCTTGTATGCCATCACGATGGTGTCGAGGATCTCCTGTACCGTTTCGCAGTACATCTGAATCCAGCCGGCTTCGCGAACCACCATGGCGTCCTGTTGCCCGCCCCAGACGCACTGCGGGCTCAGCAGATCCCGCGTGACCAGCGACGCCACCATCGGCAGCCGCATGCCAGGCGTGCGGACATAAGGTTCGAACATGAAGGCAAGCCCCGGCCCGCACGTCGCGGTAAAGGTCCGACCACCGGCGAGCGCCACGCCTTGCAATCCGCACATCACCGCATGTTCGCCCTCGACATTCATGAGATCGGCCTGCAAGCGGCCATCGGCGATCATCTGCGAAAGGTGCTCCACCAGGGAGGATTGCGGCGTAATGGGATAAACGGCGACGACGTCTGGGCGTGCCAAGGCGACGCCGATTGCGGCGGCCTCGTTGCCTTCGCATACGGTGAAGTGCGGTTTGTTGGAAGTGGCGCGGGATTCATTGGCGGCAGTGCTCATCGGCCGACCTCCTCAACCATGCGGATAGCGCGGTGCGGGCACTCCTGCGCGCAAACTCCGCAGCCTTTGCACACGGCCAGATCGAACTCGAACCAACGCGGTTTCTCGATCACGCATTGCACCGGACAGTAGAGCCAACACAGCCCGCATTTGACGCACTTGAGCCGATTGATCAGCGGCCGCATGCTGCGCCAATCGCCAGGCAGCATTCCACTCAGGACGGTGGCGATCGGCGCCAGATCGTCGGGAATGGTCGACGCGTCAAAATGATCACGCGACTGCCGCTTCATGGCCCACCTTCTGCAATTCGTACACGGCAGTCTCGTTGTACCCGCGCTCGACCGCCGTCAGGTTTTCGGTCAGCCCGGCGTCGCGGAAATCCATTTGCTGCAGCGCTTCCTTGAGCGAGGTGAGAGTCAGCAATCCGGTGGTGCGCGCGAACGCACCGAGCATAACCGCATTAGTCACCGGTTTTTGATAGATCGAAAGAGCTATGCCGACCGCGTCGCACAGGCCGACGCGGGAAACGGCATCTGGGAAGCTGAGTTCTTTCAGCTTTGCCTTCGTTGTCAGCACCACGGTGCCGCCCGGTTTCATACCGGCAAAAATATCGACTGTGCGGGGGACGGTGGGGTCGATGCAGACAACGCAATCGGGATGGTAGACGTTCGTCATCGCCCGGATTGGTTGGGTATCGAAGCGTAGAAAGGCGGCCACCGGGGCGCCGCGGCGCTCGAATCCGAACGAGGGGATCGCGACCGCATGTTTGCCGTCGTCGATCAGCGCTTGCGCGAGAATCGAGCATGCCAGGACGGCGCCTTGGCCGCCCCGCCCATGAATGCGAATCTCGTGCTGTTCTTGCACAATCCCCCCGAAATTTGCTGAAACACGGTAGGTTCTTGTTCTCAAGCGTGCTCAGGCGCGCAAGTAGGCTGAAAATAAGCCCATTGTTCGGTCCCTGACGCTTTGATCTTGATCAAAAAACCCCATTGCGCGGCGAAGTGCCCTATTTCGCAAGCGGCCCCAACGCAACGTCCCGCCTTCAGATCGGGAGTGATGCGAAAGTCGGCATCTCAGTTTGTTACGAAGGGCGGTGCCACCCCGAACAGCACATCCGCAATTGGGGGATCGTGGATCGGGTAGTCGGTGTCCGCACGCCAGGGCAGCGCAGTAGTCACATCATCTACCCCGAGGGCGGCGAGCTGGTGTGGCACACCGTCGCCATACTCGACATGGCCACTGCCCATGACGCCGACGACCAGCGGCCGCCGCCCATCATGCCGCGCGCCAGCGATCGCTTCGGCCATCGCGCGGTCCCAAAACAGCTGGGCGCGAACGAAACGCTCGAACGGCTCCGAAGCTGCGCGGGCAGCATGACCAGCGGCCGGGTGTTTCTTAAACCACTCGAACAGACGGTCGCGATACCAAGAAGAGGCCGGCGCAGGATCGCCGACGCCCTCCCGCTCGGCATTCGACACGGAGGTGAATCCTTGTGCCGCAACGCGACGGTTCGTCGCCCGATCGACATTAAGCGCCAGCAGCGGCAAGCAATGCATGCGGGCGAAATGGAATAGCGGCAGGTAGAGTTCGTCGGCAATGCCCCAGATCTGTGGCCAATTGACCTCACGCAGAAAGGCAGTTTCGTCCAGCTCGCCCTTGGACCAGCGGTCAAGCACCGGCTGAACGCGCCGCGGGAACATCTCGAAACCGAGGACCATGTCGGGTCGATGGCCGAACAGCGCCGCGATCGTATGGAGCTGCCAGCGATGGTGTTCCGCCTCGTCGTGCGACTCGCCGAGTAGCACGACCCCGCACCTGGCGAGGGCCGCGAACACGTCATCTCGTTTTTGGTTGCTGCGGGGATCGAGCCAACAGCCTGCGGGCACGCGGCGGCCGGACTCTGCGCCGCGGACACCAAGCAGTTCGAGTGGGCTTGCTGGCACGAGACCCGACGCAAGCAGGAATAAGTGAATCGATATGGCTCTCATAAAATCTCAGCGGCAAAGAACGAAGCTGCTATTGCTTGACGAGCGAGCACTTGCTCTCGCTCAGCGGCTGGGCCGCCTCTTCGGCCGGAATGCGGCGCAGCACCTTATAGTAGTCCCATGGCGCCTTGGATTCGTTCGGCGCCTTGACCTCGACGAGATACATGTCGTGCATCATGCGGCCATCCTCGCGGATCCGGCCTTTGGCAAAGACGTCATCGACCGGCAGTTCCCGCATCTTCGCCGCCACGGTCTTGCCGTCGGTAGCGCCTGCCGCCGCCATCGCCTTGAGATAGTGCAACACCGCAGAGTAGGTGCCGGCCTGCACCATCCCCGGCATGCGGCCGGTTCGCTCGAAGAATCGCTTCGACCAGGCGCGCGTCGCGTCGTTCAGGTCCCAGTAAAAGGCGGTCGTAAAGATAAGCCCATTGGCCGTCGCCAAACCCAGCGCATGGACATCGCTGATCACGACCACAAGCGCGGCCAACTTCTGGCCGCGCGCGGCGATCTGGTATTCGGCCGCCTGCTTCACCGAGTTGATGGTGTCGGCGCCGGCATTCGCCAGACCGACGATTTGTGCCTTCGAGCTCTGCGCCTGTAACAGGAACGACGAAAAGTCGCTGGTGTTGAGCGGATGCCGGACTTCGCCGACCACGGTGCCGCCGCTCGCCTTGACGACCTTGTTGAGATCGTTGGCCAGCTGATGGCCGAAGGCGTAGTCGGCAACCAGCAGGAACCAGCTCTTGCCACCTTCGGCGACGACGGCGCGGGCCGTCCCGGCCGCCTGCGAATACGTATCGAACGCCCAGTGAAAGCCGGTCGGCGAGCAATCTTCATTGGTCAGTCGCGTCGTCGCCGGCCCGGTGAACAACGTGATCTTGCCTTGCTCCTTGGCGATTTGCTGGACCGCCAGTGCAACACCCGAATTCGTCAAGTCGGCAACTGCACTCACCCCGTCGATATCGAACCAGCGCCGCGCGATGCCGGAGGCCACATCCGGCTTGTTCTGGTGATCGCCGATGATGATCTCGATCGGTTTTCCGAGGACCTTCCCGCCGATGTCCTCGACAGCCATGCGCGCGGCTTCGACCGAGGTCTTGCCACCGAAATCTGCATAGGGGCCGGATTGGTCGTTAAGAATCCCGATGCGTACGACGCCGCCTGGGCTTTGGGCGTCCGCGGCGCCACTGAGGAACAACCCGACGCAGAACAGGCCAATCAAAGACGGAAATCGCATCGTCGCCCTCCTGAATTCGCTCCCTGATGACCGACCCCACTCCTCGCTCGGCGGTGAGGTGTCCTTCGTCAAGAAAATCACGACGCCTTGGAGAAGCGCGCCTCGCCGTTTGCCATATAGGCGTCGAACACCGCGCACACCGAACGCACGAACGCCCGGCTCTGCTCCGGCACCGTGATCCTGGTGCCGGTGCGCTCGACGATGCCGTCGCTCACCAGCTCATCGAGCTGGGCAAGTTCGGCGGTGAAATGCCCCGCGTCGGTATCGTGGGCGGCGCACCGCTCGGCAACGTCCACGGTCAGATCGCACATCAGGCGCTCGATGATCGAGCGGCGCAGCCGATCCTCCGGCGACAGCGCGCGGCCGCGCACCGTGGCCGGCCGGCCGGCGACGATCGCATCGCGGTAGGCGACCATGCCGGGGGCGTTTTGCACGTAGCCCTCGGGCAACGCGCCGATCGACGAAGGACCGAAGCCGATGAGGTTCGAGGATTCGTCGGTGGTATAGCCCTGGAAGTTGCGGTGCAGCCGGCCTTCACGCTGGCGCCGGGCGAGCAGGTCGCCGTCTTTGGCGAAATGATCGAGGCCGATCCGCCGATAGCCGGCGCCGACCAGCACCGCGGCGGCCGCGGAACTTTGCGCAAACCGCTCGCTGTCGCCGGGCAGCGCCGCTTCCGGGATGAGCCGTTGGTGACGTTTCATCCACGGCACATGGGCATAGCCGAACAACGCGATGCGATCCGGATCGAGCGCCAGCGCGCGCTTCGCGGTCGCCTTGATCGTCGCTACGGTCTGGTGCGGCAAGCCGTACATCAGATCGAGATTGATGTTGGCGATACCGGCCGCGCGCAAACCATCGACCGCGCGTGCGGTCTGTTCGAAACTCTGCGGCCGCCGAATCGCCTGTTGTACGCGCTCCTCGAAATCCTGCACGCCGAGGCTGGCGCGCGTGATCCCCATTTCCGCCATCGCGGCGACGTGTTCGGGCGTCAGCGAACGGGGATCGATCTCGATGGCGCTGGCGGTTTCTGCCGTCATCGTAAAGTTTTTCCGCAAGCCTGCGGTCAGCCGCAGCAAATCCTGCGGCAGCAGCATCGTCGGCGTGCCGCCGCCCCAGTGAATCTCGTTAACCGGCGGTCTCGGCAAAAATCCGCCGATCAGTTCGATCTCGCGCTCCAAGAGGTCCACATAGGCCGCAACCGGGCCGTAGCGGCGGGCCACCGTCGTATGGCAGCCGCAGTAAAGACAAAGCTCGGCACAAAACGGTACGTGCACGTAAATCGAGACCGGCGCGGCGGCGGGCAAGGCCGCGAGCCAATGCTGGTAGGTTCGCGCATCGACGCCGGCGCCGAATTGCACGGCGGTCGGATAGCTCGTGTAGCGCGGTATCCGCCGGTCGAGATATTTCATCAGCTGCGGTTGCATCGTGCCGCCAATTCACCGGCGAGAAACCGGCCACGAGCAAAAGACCGTAAAACGCGCCGCAGCGGGTTGATCTGCATCAATTCGCCACAAAAACGGCAGCTTCACGGCCATATGTCGCGCCGGCGTGAAGCACTAGAGGGTCCTCTTGCGTCTTCGCGGCGATGTTGGTAGCCGTCGCCTCAGGGGCGGGCGCGATCGGTAACGGGGATGAATCCATGCAACGTCGGCTCGCCGCAATCTTAGCTGCGGACGTGGTTGGCTACAGTCGGCTGATGGGTGCCGACGAGATCGGAACTCTGACATCTCTGAAGTCGCATCGCCGGGAACTGATCGATCCAACTATCGCCAAGCAGGGCGGCCGCATCGTCAAGACAACGGGAGACGGCATGCTCGTGGAATTCGCCAGCGTGGTGGATGCGGTCGGTTGCGCAGTTGACGTTCAACGCAGCATGGTCAGGCGCAACGCCGGCGTGGCGCAAGAAAGACAAATCATTTTCCGGATCGGCGTCAACGTCGGCGATATCATCATCGATGGCGACGATATCTTTGGCGATGGCGTCAATATTGCCGCTCGTCTCGAGACGCTTTGCGAGCCTGGCGGCGTCTGCATTTCCAGGACCGCGAACGACCACATCCGGGACAAGCTTGCGATCGCCTTCGCCGATCTTGGCGAGCAAACCGTGAAAAACATTTCCCGTACGGTGGGGGTTTTCGGGCTTTCGGCAAAGGATATTGAAGGTCTGCCGGAGTCTGCCGCTCCGCCGGCAACCGCAGCCGGTGGGACCGCGGCAACCAAGCCTTATGAACAGGACATCCACTTTTGCCAAACCAAGGACGGCGTGCAGTTGGCCTATTCGCGGATGGGTCAAGGCTTTCCAATTGTCAAGACCGGAAACTGGATGACTCACCTCGAATTTGATTTCGAAAGCCCAATCTGGCGGCACCTCTATCGCGAACTGGCTCGCGACCATACTTTCATTCGCTACGATGCCCGCGGCAATGGACTTTCAGATCGAGAGATCCCGAACGTCAGTTTTGAAAATTTCGTCGACGATCTGGAGACGGTTGTCGATGCTGCCGGTATCGAACGCTTCGCGCTTCTGGGCATATCGCAAGGCTGCGCCGTGTCGATCGCCTATGCCGTCCGGCATCCGCAACGGGTTTCGCATCTGGTTCTGTTGGGAGGCTATGCGGTCGGATGGAGGAAGCGCGCCAGGACCGAGGCCGAGAAAGAGGCGGGCGAAGCCATGCTTACCCTGACACGCGTCGGGTGGGGCCAGGAAAACCCGGCGTTTCGCCAGATGTTCACATCGCAATTTCTTCCGGAAGGCACCAAAGAACAGATCGACTGGTTCAATGAGCTGCAACGGATTTCGGCTTCGCCGGCCGATGCGGTCCGCAATCTTTCGGCCAACGGCGACACCGATATTTCATCGCTGCTCGCTCAGGTCGGGGTCCCAACGCTTGTCATGCATGCGCGGCAGGACGCCAGGGTCCCCTTCGAAGCGGGGCGGCGGATGGCGGCAGGCATCCCCGGAGCCCGGTTCGTGCCGCTCGAAAGTCGAAACCACTTGATCCTGGAAAGTGAGCCGGCATTTGCGCGCTTCCTGGAGGAAATGCGAGCCTTCCTGGAGCCGAACGCCGGCGCGCGCGAACCACGCGCTGCGCTCGGCCCGCAGTGAAGTCGCTGGGCGCAAGCGGTAATCGCGGTATTGCGTCGCTGCTGGTGACAGAACCTGTCAGCGCCGTCCGAACAGGCGATCGAGCAGCCAGAAATCGAGGCCGCCGTGGTCGGCCTGCGGCGATCGAGCGCCCGCCGCCGCGGGTGCGCCGGCGGGAGCAGCGTTCTCGGGCTGCGGCATCGCGCTCAGCCATCCTCCTCCGCCGACGCCGGGCAGCGCCGCAGGCGCAACACCCTGATGGGCGGCCTTCATGAACCGGCTCCAGATTTCGACCGGCAAGCCGCCGCCGACCGCCTTGCGGGTCGGCGAATTGTCGTCGTTGCCGAGCCATACACCGGCGACGAGGTGCGCGGTGTAACCGACGAACCAAGCGTCGCGGAAATCCTGGCTGGTACCGGTCTTGCCGGCCGCGGCCCAGCCGGGCAGATCGGCGTGGCGCGCGGTGCCGCTGATCAGCGTCTCGTGCATCATGCCGTTCATCATCGCCACGTAGCGCGCGTCGACGATGCGGCCGAGCGCCTGCGTTGCGCGCGCGTACAGCGTCTTGCCGCCGGCGTCGCGCACGCGCTCGATGACATGCGGCGCAACAGCGAAGCCGCCATTGGCAAAGGGCGCGTAGGCGGAGACGAGTTCGAGCGGCGAGACTTCCGACGTCCCCAGCGCGATCGAGGCGTTAGGCTCGAGCTTTGAGGTGATGCCGAGGCGATAGGCGGTGCGGACCACCGCGGCGGGACCGACTTCCAGCGTCAGGCGCACCGAAACGGTGTTGAGCGAATTGGCCAGCGCCTGCGTTAGCGTCACCGGGCCGAGATATTGATGCTCATAGTTTTCCGGCTTCCAGCCTTTGACGGAAATCGGCGCGTCCTCACGCACGGTTTCGGGAGTAAGCCCGTGTTCGAGCGCGGTGAGATAGACGAAGGGCTTGAACGCTGAGCCGGGCTGCCGCTTGGCGGCGATGGCGCGATTGAACTGGCTCTCGCCATAGCTCTTGCCGCCGACGAGCGCGCGCACGACGCCGTCTGGCGTCATCGCCACCAGCGCGCCCTCGCCGATGCCGAGTTTTTCACCCTTCTGCGCCAGCGCATCGGTCAAGGCATGCTCGGCCGCGTCCTGCAACACCGGATCGATCGAGGTCTCGACCACAATGTCCTGATCGAAGCGACCGACGAGGTCGTCCACCGCGTCCATCACCCAGTCCGCCACGTAATTGTTCGAGCCGGCGCCGGCCGGTTTTTTCGCGCGCGCGGGATTGGCGAGCGCCAGCCGCGCCGCGTCGTTGCCGATGAATTTTTGCTCCGCCATGTCGGCGAGCACGAGGCGCGCGCGGCGCTCGGCGCCGTCTGGGTTATGGCTCGGCGCCAGCCGTGACGGCGATTGGACGAGACCGGCCAGCATGGCGGCCTCGGCGAGCGTCAATTGCCGCGCCGATTTGCCGAAGTAGCGCTGCGCGGCGGCTTCCACGCCATAGGCACCGGAACCGAAATAGACGCGGTTGAGATAGAGTTCGAGGATCTCTGCCTTGGTGAACTTGTGCTCGAGCCAGAAGGCGAGCGCTACCTCCTGCAGCTTGCGCGATACGGTGCGCTCCTGCGTCAAGAACAGGTTCTTGGCGAGCTGCTGGGTGATGGTGGAAGCGCCTTGCGAGGCGCCGCGCCGCAACACGTCCTTGATAACGGCGCGCATGATGCCCCACGGATCGACGCCGTGATGCGAATAGAAGCGGCGATCCTCGATGGCGATGAAGGCCTTGGGCACGTAATCCGGCAGTTCGCGCGGCGGCACCGCCGCGCCGCCCATATCGCCGCGGGTGGCGAGCGTCGCGCCATTGGCGCCGAGGATCAGCACCGAGGGCGGCCGCTTGGGGATTTCCAGCGACTGGATCGGCGGCAGGTGGATGCCGATCCAGACGAGCGTGCCGATTCCGCCGATCACCGCCCAGAGCGCAAGCACCGCGCCCCAATAGATCAGACGGCCGATGCCGGAACGGCCTTTGCCGCCGCCGCTGCGGCGCCGCTTACGGGGTTGGCGCGGCGCGGCGCTGTCACGTCGCCGTCGGCCACCATCGCCGTGCGCAGCGGGCGGCCCGCCGGTGCGGTCCTGCGGGCGCAGCCGAAGGTCGAGAACGCCTGCGTCCGGCGCACGTTTGCGGCCCGCCTGTCGTCGCCACGCCATGTCCCGTCCCCAGCGCGCGAAGGCGCTGCCGGGACGGTAGAGAGCGTGGTTTAAGGGCCGGTTACTACCGTCAACCATACCCGCAATGGCTTAAGCGATGCGCCCGGTGTCAGCCGCGCGGATTGCCCGATTAAGGCTCCGGCTCTCCGATTGTTGCGTCGGCATCGCGCAAGGCGACATGGATCGCTGGGGTCACCATGACAGTCAGCAGTGTCGAGGATGCCAATCCGAACAAGAGCGAGATTGCTTACCAGCCGGACCCGCCAGCCGCTTCTAAAACGAATACTCCAATCCGGCCGTGGCTCCCTGAAAAAGCACAGTTGACCCGCAGTTGACGCCAAGTGCGCGCACGTTCGCCAGAGTCAAAGTTTCCTGGATCTGTCCAGGCGCCAAAGCAACGCCGTCGAGCCATAGCACTTCGTAGCCTGCCTTGAGCGCGAGCCCCTTGAGAAGCTGATATTTCACCTGCAAGCCGGCTTCGCTGACGAAGGCCGCGTGGTTGGTGGTGGCCTGCGATGGGAATACCTGCTTTTTGAGGCTGACCCCGGTCGACTGCTCGGCATAGTTATCAAAGAGGCCGATCTTGATCAGCCCGTCGAGCGAAAAGCGGCCAAACTCCAGCACTTTTACATCCGCGCCGATTTGGACGCCAAAGAGATTGTTCGTCGTACTTGTCGTCCAGAAGGGCGGGTAATTTCCTGCTGGTAAATCGAGGGGGAGCGTGCCGACCTGAAAAAGATTGGAGCCAAAATAAAGAGGATTTGCCTTCCACGAAGGCGCACTGCGATCTGCGGGGGTCAACGTCCCTTCAAGATCGTCATTCAATTGCAGCCAACGGACTCCGGCCAGTAGCGTCACGCGGCTGGTGATGTCCAATCGCCCGTTGGCCTCGAGGTTATAAAGATTCGTGGCGGCACGCCATGCCATTCCTTGGTACGGAAAATCTTGAGTTTGCCAAAAGAGGCCGGGAGCCTTCATCACCAGCCAGTCTGCCGGATTGTCGGGGCCAATGGTTTTGCTGGCGCTTTGGTCGAAGATGTTGAAATACGACAACTCCACGCCGTAGCCGGAATCGCCGTGGTAAGTCAGGCTTATTTTCGGTCCTGCGGAAAAACCCTGGCGAAACTGGTTGCTGTTGAAAGCTTCGACGCCGGGGGCGGTCAACGTATCGTAGGGTGGGTTGATGAAGGGTACAGTGCCCGGCATGCGTTCGACGAGCGTTTGATTGACGCCGCCTAAACGGCCCAAGACGATGGCCTCGGCTGAGACAGTCCAGCGCGGAGCGCTCTCGATCAGCGGGCGTTTGGGAAGACTCAAAGGTGCGAGCGATCCTTCACGATCCGCCGATTTGCCGGTTGAATTCTCCTGGTCTGCGGACGAGGCGGTTATCGGCAGCAAAAGCGTAGCGAGCAGAGAACAGAGGAAACAGCCGGCGACAAAGCCACATCCATTGCGGAGCGATCCAAAAAAAAATCTCACGGGTTTAGCGTTGACCTCAATGTGATCATTTTCGCGTGGCGTTGCGATTTCGGTCGGAATTTTTTTTAGCGATCTCCTCCTTCCAGGTGCCGAATCAGGCGGAGGCAGGTTCGATTTCTATTTGATTTGCGCCTATGCTTCAATCCGCTGATATCCGAAAAGCCTTATTCGTGCCGATGTCGCCAAACCCGAGCGATGTCCGGTCAAGGGGCAATACCGGAAATACGGGGACGACATTTTGCCAGCTTCGGCATAGGCGTGATTGCAGCTCGCAAACTGGAGCTTCGAATCATGTGCTGCAAACTGCCGAGAGCCGCGCGCGGCGAGACCAATTCTACTCCGCCGCACTCTCCCGCGCCGGCTTGGTCTCGTTGCCGGGCAAGGTGAACAGCGCGATGAGTGGCTGCTTGATCGCGGCCTGGCGGGTCGGTGTCGTTATCTTGGCGCCGAGCAGATCGGTCACGTAAAAGACGTCGACGACGCGTTCGCCGAAGGTAGCAACGTGCGCCGAGGTGATGTTCAGGTTGAGCTTGGACAGCGTCGTGGTCAGCTCGTACAGGAGCCCAGGCCGGTCGAGGCCGGTCACCTCGACCACGGTGTAGCGGTGGGACCATTGGTTGTTGATGGTCACCTCCGGCTCGATGGCGAAGGCCTTGAGCCGGCCTTTCGGCGGCGCCCGCTTCGGCACCACGTCGGGCAGCTTGATCTGTCCGCGCACCGCCTTCTCGATGGCGTCGCCGATGCGCGCGGCGCGGCGCGCCTCGTCCTCGTCGAACTCGAACTCGCGCGAGACGGAGATGGTGTCGAGCGCCAGCCCGTCGGTGGTCGTGTAGATCTGGGCATCGACGATATTGGCGCCGGTGAGCGCGCAGGCGCCGGCGATGATCGAAAGAAGCCACGGATGGTCGGGCGCGTACACGGTCAGCTCGGTGACGCCGCGGCCGGCGTCGAAGCCGACGCTGGTGGCGAGCCGCTTACCGGCCGCCTCGGTGTCGCGCACGAAGCGCCCCTGCGCCACCTTGTGCGGCAGGTCGACCTTGAGCCAGTAGGCCGGATAGTGGCGCGCGATATAGGCGTCGAGTTCTTCTGCCGGCCAATCCGTCATCTCAGCGCGGAACTCGGCCTTGGCCGCCGCCACGCGCTCGGCGCGGTTGACCTCGGAGAAGCCGCCGGTGAGCACCGGCTCGGTCTCGTAATAGAGCGTGCGCAGGAGTTGCGCCTTCCAGCCGTTCCACACTCCGGGTCCGACCGCGCGGATGTCGGCCGTGGTCAGGATGGCCAGAAGCTTCATCCGCTCCAATGACTGCACCACGGCGGCGAAGTTCTCGATGGTGCGGCGGTCGGAGAGGTCGCGCGACTGCGCCACGGTCGACATGACGAGATGCACCTCGACCAGCCAAGCAACCAGTTCGGTCTCGGCCGCATTGAGCCCGAGCCGCGGACCCAGCCGCCGCGCGATGCGCGCGCCGACGATCGAATGGTCCTCGATGCGTCCCTTGGCGATATCGTGCAGGAACAGCGCGAGATACAGCACCGTGCGATGCTCCGGCAGGATCGTCCGCATCAGCTCGCTGGCGAACGCAACGTCGGGGACGCCGCCGCGGTCGATCTCGTTGAGCACGCCGATGCAGCGCAACAGATGCTCATCCACCGTGTAGTGGTGGTACATGTTGAACTGCATCATCGCCACGATGCGGCCGAACGCGCGCACGAATTCGCCGAGCACGCCGGCCTCGTTCATGCGGCGCAGGACGGTTTCCGCCTCGCTCTTCGAGGTCAGAATCTCCAGGAACAGCCGGTTAGCCTCCTTGTTGCCGCGCACCTTGGCGTCGATCAGCTTGAGCGAGCGCGCGGCGCGGTGCATGGCGTCGGGATGGATGGCGAGATTGTGCTTCTGCGCCAGATAAAACAGCCGGATCAGATTGATCGGATCGCGGGCAAACACATTGGCACGGGCGAGATTGATGCGGTTGTTGTCGATGATGAAATCGCCGGTCTCGGTCAGCGTGCGGCGGCCGCGCGCCGGCCGCAGCCGGGCGATCACCCGGCTGAGCACCGGCGCCGGCTTGGCCTGCCGCTCCTCGAGCCCGGCGCAGAGGATGGCGGTGAGGTCGCCGACGTGCTTGGCGGTGAGGAAGTAATGCTTCATGAAGCGCTCGACATCCTGGAGACCCGGATGCTCGGTGTAGCCGAGCCGCACCGCGATATCGCGCTGGATATCGAACGACAGCCGCTCCTCGGCGCGGCCGCAGAGGAAGTGCATGTTGCAACGGACCAGCCAAAGAAAGTCCTCGCAACGGCGGAACATGTTGTATTCGCCGCGGTCGAACACACCGCGCTCGATCAATTCCTCGGGCTCGCGCACGCGGTAGACGTATTTGGCGATCCAGAACAGCGTGTGCAGGTCGCGCAAGCCCCCCTTGCCGTCCTTGACGTTCGGCTCGACCAGATAGCGCGATTGGCCGGCGCGGCGGATGCGCTCCTCGCGCTCGGCGAGCTTGGCGGCGACGAATTCCGCCGCCGTGCCCTGCACGACTTCCTTTTCGAAGCGCGCGGTCAGCTCGGCGTAGAGCTCGGCATCGCCGAACAGATAGCGCGACTCCAGGAGCGCGGTGCGGATCGTCATATCGGCCTTGGCCTGGCGAATGCATTCGTTGACCGAACGCGTCGCATGGCCGACCTTCAGCCCCATGTCCCACAGGCAATAGAGCAGCGTCTCGGCGACCGATTCGCCCCAGGCGGTCTGTTTGTAGGGCATGATGAACAGCAGATCGATGTCGGAGCCCGGCGCCAACAGACCGCGGCCGTAGCCGCCGGTGGCGATCACCGCCATGCGCTCTGCCTGGGAAGGGACCTGGGTCGGATAAAGCTCGCTGGCGGCGAACTCGAACAGGATGCGGATGATCTCGTCCTGCACCCGGCACAGTCTTTCGGCGCAGCGCCGGCCCTGACGCTCCTGCAGCAGCAGCTCCTCGGCGCGGGCACGCGCTTGCGTCAGCGCCGATTTCAGGCGTTGGGCGACGGCGGCGCGCAATTCACGCTCGCGCCCGGCATGGATCTCGGCGAGCGCCTTGAGGTCGGCGACGATCGCCGCGCTGTCGAGGAGGTCGGCGACGGCGTGCGCGGCGCGGTGGCTATCGAGCATCATCGCACGTCATAGCCGAGCCGTCGCGCGCTGTCATCGGGGCCGGGCTTTGCCGCGCATGGCCGCCCCTCGCGCAAGAAGGGGCCACAGTGTGCGGTAAGGCGGTATTCTCACAAGAGCGCCCCGCCGCCGGCCTTGTGCTAGCCTTATCCCCTACGCCAGCCGGCGGCGGCCAGAGGGAGGATCGGTCCAATGAAAAGCTATGATGTCTGTGAATGCGGGGCGCCGCTGCGGCTGATGGAACGGCCGACCCCAAAGCCCGTCGGGACCGAGATCCTGCTCAAGGTCATCGCCGCCGGCGTCTGCCACAGCGATCTGCATATCTGGGACGGCTATTACGACCTGGGCGGCGGCAAGCGGCTGCAGCTCAGCGATCGCGGCGTCAAACTGCCGCTGACCATGGGCCATGAGAATGTCGGCGAGGTCGTCGCCGTCGGTCCCGGCGCCGTCGGCGTCAAGATCGGCGACCGCAGGCTCGTGCATCCGTGGCTCGGCTGCGGCGAATGTGCGGTGTGCCGGCGCGGCGACGAGCAGCTCTGCCGCACGCCGTTCAGCATCGGGGTGTTCCGCTCCGGCGGCTATGCCGACCATTTGCTGGTGCCGCATCCGCGTTATCTGTTCGATATCGGCGGCATTGCGCCGGAAAAGGCGGCGCCGCTCGCCTGTTCGGGCATCACCACCTACGGCGCCTTGAAGAAGGTCGGCCCGCTGTTGCAGGAGGAACCGGTAGTCATCATCGGCGCCGGCGGGCTCGGGCTGATGTGCCTGGCATTGCACCGGGCCATGGGCGGCAAGGCCGCGATCGTGGTCGACATCGACCCGGTCAAGCGCGAGGTGGCGCGCCGAGCCGGCGCCCAAGCCGTGATCGACGGCAATACGGCGGACGCCGCCAAAGAGATCATCGAGGCGACCAAGGGTGGCGCCTGGGCGGTGATCGATCTGGTCGGCGCTTCACGCACCGTCCAGCTTGGCGTCGACAGCCTCGTCAAGGGCGGCAAGGTAATCGTGGTCGGGTTGTTCGGCGGCGACATCACGGTGCCGACGCCATCCCTGCCGTTGCGGGCGATGACCATTCAAGGCTCCTATGTCGGCAGTCTCACCGAAATGGCCGAGCTTCTTGATCTCGTGCGCCGCAAGGGCGCACCCAATCTTCCGGTCGCGACGCGCCCGCTCGCCGCAGTCAACGACGCGCTCAACGATTTGAAGGCCGGCAAGGTCATCGGCCGCGTGGTGCTGACGCCGGCGGAGTGATTGGTGGGAATCGTCGGATGATCTCACACGTCAGTATCGGAATCACCGATTTCGAGCGCGCGTTTGCCTTCTACCAAAGCGTGATGGAAGAGCTTGGCTTTACGTTGAAGTTTTCCGAGCCGGAAAAGCCATGGGCCGGCTGGATGCGGCCGGGGTTCGACAGGCCGCTGTTCCTGATCGGCCATCCGTACAACGGCGAGCGCGCCACGCCGGGCAATGGACAGATGGTCGCCTTGCTTGCACCCAGCCGGGATGCCGTTGACCGGTGCTACGCCAGGGCCATCGCTAACGGTGCTCAAAGCGAGGGCAAGCCAGGATTGAGACCGCATTATCACGCCAACTACTATGGCGCGTATTTCCGCGACCCGGATGGCAACAAGCTCTGTGTTTGCTGTCACGATCCGGTGGCGGAATAAACGCATCGACCCGAGAGGATTGAACCATGGACGCCACAGCGTTGCGCGCGCTGCAGACGCCGATCAAAGAGCGCTACAAGGTCGAGCCGAAGGCCGCTCTGATCACGCTCAAAGCCAAGGGCACGCTCGACGACGCCAATATCGCCTGCAAGGTCGAGACCGGCCGGGCGCTCGCAATCGCGGGCCTGCATCCGCTGGCCGGCGGGTCGGGCCTTGAACTCTGCTCCGGCGACATGCTGCTTGAGGCGCTGGTGGCGTGCGCCGGCGTGACGCTCAAGGCGGTCGCCACCGCGATCGACGTTCCGCTGCGGTCCGGCGCGGTTTCCGCCGAAGGCGATCTCGATGTCCGCGGCACGCTCGGTGTCGCCAAGGATGCGCCGGTCGGGTTTACGCAAATCCGGCTGCGCTTTGATCTCGACACCGACGCGCCGCAGGAGAAGCTCGACCAGTTGCTCAAGCTCACCGAGCGTTACTGCGTCGTTTATCAAACCATCAGGAACGGGCCGCCGGTCGAGATCGAGCTTATGCGGACGTGATGTCACCCGAACTCGTGTTCTGGTCCCTCCTCGCGCTCAAGATGGTGCTCACGGCGATTGTCGTCGTCATCACCTCGTTGGTGGTCGAGCGCAGCGGGCCGTTCGTCGGCGCGCTGGTCGGCGCGCTGCCGACCGCGGCCGGTGCCGCCTACGTCATTCTTGCCCTTGAGCAGCCACCGGACTTCATCGCCGCGGGCGCGATCGGCAGCGTCGCCATCAATGGCGCCATCGCGATCTTCGCCGCCGCCTATGCGATGCTGGCGCAACGCCGCGGCCTGCTCGTCAGCCTCGGTGCGGCGACCGCGCTGTGGCTCGCGGTCGCGGCCGTGCTCCGCGCGGTCGATTGGACGCCGCTCGGCGCCATGGCGATCACGGTCGCGATCTACGCCGTCACCGTCCCGCTGAGCTGGCGTTATCGCACCAGCAGCGGGCCGGTGAAATTCATCCGCACGCGCTTCGATATTCCGCTGCGCGCGCTTACCGTCGCCATCGTTGTCGCCGTCGTGACCGCCGCCAGCTCCAGCATCGGCTCGTTCGCGTCCGGCATGTTCGCCTTCTTTCCGATCGTGCTCGGCAGCTCGATCGTCATCCTGCATCCTCGCATCGGCGGCAAATCCACGGCGAGCATGCTGGCGCACACGCAGTTTCCCCTCTTTGGTCTCGCCGTCGCGCTTTTCGCCGTCCATTATCTGGTCGCGCCAATCGGCGTGTGGCCGGCGCTCGTCCTCGGGCTTATCATCTGCATCGCCTGGAGCGGTGGGCTGTTGCTGATCCAAATGCGCCGGCGGAGACGGCTGTAGCCCGGCTTGGCTCGATCCGGGCTACTTCATCGTCGCCAGCTGCGCCTTGAGCGCATAGAGCACTTCGATCGCCTGGCGCGGCGACATTTCGTCGGGTTGCAGCGCCGCGAGCGCCTCGACCAGCGCGGTGAGCGCCGCGTCGCGTAGCGGCTCCGCTGCCGGCCGCGCCGCGGCGAACAGCGGCAGGTCGTCGATCAGCCGGCGGGCCGGTGAGGTGCGGTCCTCGGCTTCGAGCTGGGCGAGCACGAGCTTGGCGCGCTCGATCACGCTCGGCGGCAGGCCGGCGAGCTTCGCCACCTGAATGCCGTAGGAGCGGTCGGCGGCGCCGGGCACGACTTCGTGCAGGAAGACGACCTCGCCCTGCCATTCCTTGACCCGCATGGTGGCGTTGTAGAGCCGCGGCAGCTTGGCGGCGAGCGCGGTCATCTCGTGGAAATGCGTGGCGAACAGCGCGCGGCAGCGATTGCGCTCGTGCAGATGTTCGATCGTCGCCCAGGCGATGGAGAGCCCGTCGAAGGTCGCCGTGCCGCGGCCGATCTCGTCGAGGATGACGAGCGCGCGCTCGCCGGCCTGGTTGAGGATCGCCGCGGTCTCGACCATCTCGACCATGAAGGTCGAGCGGCCGCGCGCCAGATCGTCGGCGGCGCCGACGCGCGAGAACAGCCGATCGACCACGCCGATATGGGCGGCCCGCGCCGGCACGAAGCTTCCCATCTGCGCCAGCACGGCGATCAGCGCGTTCTGCCGCAGGAACGTCGATTTTCCCGCCATGTTCGGGCCGGTGACCAGCCAGATGCGGCCGGCTTTGCCGTCGGCGGGTGCCTCCGGTGGCGACAGGTCGCAATCGTTGGCGACGAACGGGCCGCCGTCATGCGCCAGCGCCTGCTCGACGACCGGATGGCGTCCGCCGGTGATCGCAAAAGCCAGACTGTCGTCGACCTCGGGACGCACATAATCCCGCTCGACCGCGAGAGTAGCCAGCGCCGCTGCGACATCGACGACGGCGAGCGCGTCCGCCGCCGCCTTGATCGCGGCGCTCGCCGCGGTGACGCCGGCGGCCAGGCGATCGAAGATTTCGAGCTCGAGCGCCAAGGCGCGCTCGGCGGCGTGGACGATCTTGGCTTCAAGTTCGCCGAGCTCCGTGGTGGTAAAGCGCACCTGGCCAGCGAGCGTTTGGCGATGGATAAACGTTGCATTGAGCGGCGCCGCCAGCAACTTGTCGCCGTGCTGGGCGGTGACATCGACGAAATAGCCGAGCACGTTGTTGTGCCGGATCTTCAACGAGCGGATGCCGGTGGTCTCGGCGTAGCGCACCTGTAGCGCGGCGATGACGCGGCGGGATTCGTCGCGCAAGGCGCGCGCGTCATCGAGCGCCGGCTCGTAGTCGGCGCGCACGAAGCCACCGTCGCGGCGGAATGCCGGCAGCTCGTCCGCGAGCACCCGCTCAAGCTCGTCGGCGAGCGTGGCATCGGGGCGGCGCAGCGCCGCCGACGCCTGCGCGATGTCGCGGGGAACCTGCGCCGGCGCCGCCAGCCGTTCGGCGATCTCGGCCGCGGACAAGATCCCGTCGCGAATGGCGGCGAGATCGCGCGGCCCGCCGCGGCCGACGACGATACGCGACAGCGCGCGCGCGAGATCGGGCGCCGCTTTCAGCCGCGCTTGCAGATCGGCGCGGAGATCGGGCGCATCGACGAAGGCGGCGACGGCGTCGAGCCGATGCCCGATCTCTGCTGGATCGGTCAGCGGCGCGGCCAGCCGCTGCGCCAACGCCCGCGAGCCGGGCGCCGTCACCGTGCGATCGATCGCCGCCAACAGCGAGCCGCGCCGCTCTCCGGTCAGCGTGCGGATGAGTTCGAGATTGCTGCGGGTCGCCTGGTCGATGGCGAGCGTGGTGCCGGCGGCCTCGCGAACGGGCGGCGACAGCGGCGGCCGCTTGCCGAGCTGAGTGCGTTCGACATAGGTGGTCGCCGCTGCCGCCGCCGTCAGCTCGACGCGCGAGAACGCGCCGAAGGCGGCGGTGGTCGCCACGCCGAAGAACGACGCCAGCCGGCGCTCCGCGGTGGCGCCGTCGAAGGCGTCGCGCGCAAGCGGCGTCACCGCCGGCCAGCTGCGCAAATAACCGGTCAATTCCGGATCCGAATACAGCGCGTCCGATACGATGATCTCGCCCGGTTCGATGCGGGCGATCTCGGCCGCCAGCGCCGCGCGGTCGCATTCGGCGACGCGGAACTCGCCGGTCGAAATATCGATCCAGGCGAGCCCGAAGCGGTCGTCGCCGGAGGAGGCACGGGCCCGCGCCAGCGCGAGCAGGTAGTTGTTGCGCCGCGCGTCAAGCAGCGAGTCCTCGGTCAGCGTGCCCGGCGTCACCAGCCGCACCACGTCGCGGCGTACGACGCTCTTGGCGCCACGCTTTCGCGCCTCGGCCGGGTCCTCGAGCTGCTCGCAGACGGCGACGCGGTGGCCGAGCGCGATCAGCCGGTGCAGATATTCGTCGGCGCCTTCGATCGGAACGCCGCACATCGGAATGTCGCGGCCGAGATGCTTGCCGCGCTTGGTCAGCACAATGCCGAGCGCGCGCGAGGCAACCTCGGCGTCGTCGAAGAACAATTCGTAGAAATCGCCCATCCGGTAGAACAGCAGGCAATCCGGATTGGCGGCCTTGATCTCGATATATTGCTCCATCATCGGGGTGACCGAATGTCCCCGCGGGATCGGAGCGTTGTCAGGGCTTGCGCCGCCGCCTGTCAGCATGGTCCAGCCTGGTGCGACCTCGTTCCCAGGATCGAGTCCCGGATGTCCGAAGCGGCTTCCTGGCGCTGTTGTAGCAAACCGAACGCGTGTCGGCACAGGCCGCGCAACGGCTCTCGCACAGGAGGATCATCCGCGGTGGCAAGGGCGAGGCCTCGGCCGAGCGGCGCAAACGGCAACAGCCGCACGACTGTGCGGCTGTTGTAGGGAGGGCATCTGTCTCGAATGAAACCGCGCCGCCCTGGTCGGGCCACGCGTCACATCAGTTCATCAGATGTCATTAGTAGCTTTGGCCGGTGACGGGGAACGGGTACTGGTCGATGTTCCAGCCGTCGTTCGGCGTTGCGTATCCATTGGGTGCCACATTGTAGTACCCATTGAAATGCCCATTCGCCCCGTCGTGACGGGGAGCTTGGGTTTGGGCGGACGCCAGACCCGTGGATGCAAGCAGAATCGCGGCGGCTACGGCAGTCATAATCTTAGCAGACATATTCAACTCCATGTTGGCTTCAGTTGGCAGCTCGGATGCGGCAACCCGTCAAAGGTTCCCCGCTGCTCACACCCTCACTCGCGACCACGATATAGTTGCCGGTTGTCGGTTCGCGCTGCCGAATGTTGCAACGTACCTATGCGACAAGTAGTTGGAACTAATTTAAAATTGACAACATCGTGGCAATCATTAGGGGATCGCCCCGGGGAATGTTGAAATAGGAGGAGCAGCGTTGCTCGCCTTAAGCCGTTAGGCTTGGGGTGCTGATTCCACGAAAGGAAAGCAACGCCATGAAGATAGTTAGCACGACATCGACTGTA
>Ga0208937_1000276_pt1 | contig 45442 bp, 37 predicted proteins | sample June2015DPH_11_5_FD_184705 | JGI IMG/M metagenome (GOLD analysis project Ga0208937, IMG submission 184705) | Peatland microbial communities from SPRUCE experiment site at the Marcell Experimental Forest, Minnesota, USA - June2015DPH_11_40... | ecosystem: Environmental > Terrestrial > Soil >...
CCACTGGCCGCCGGTTTCGAACTGGAGGTCGCGCGCACTGAAATCGTTGCCGGTCGCGTATCCAGCGACGTAGGAAAGCGCGTCCTTCTCGCTGACGTCGCGCGCCTCCTTGCCCATCACGATGACCAGTTCGATCTCATAGTCGAACTTGGTAGCCACGGCCGAGGGCAACTTGATGGTGCCGCCGTGGTGCAGCAACGAGTTGTTGTACTTGTTGAAGAGCACCGGTTGCTTGGGAATGGGCATCTTGATTTCCTGCGCGTGCCGGCGATAGTTCAAACCCACACACACGATCTTCTCCGGGCGGGTGACCAGCGGCCCATACTCGATGTTCTCTTCCTTCAGGAACAGCTTCTGCGCGGCATTCGATTTCATGGCGGCTTCAACCACCGCCTGCACGCTGGCGCCCTCCTCGCGCTGCAGCATGTCATCGAGCGTGGCGGGAGAGTACAGCTTCAAAAGGCCTGCTGCTTCCTTAACGTCGAGAATGCCCTTGCTGGTCTTGGCTCCCAGGCGGTACTCGCCGTTGCGGCGCATGGTCAGCAAGGTCAGACCGCGCGCCAGGCCTTTCTTCTGCGGGCCTGCCGGCTTGGTCGGCTTGGTTTCCGCGCTTACTGTTTTCAACCCGCCCAGTGCGGCCACGGCGCCGATCGCGCCTGCTCCTTTCAACAAGCTTCTGCGGCTCGAATTCATAGACTGACTCCTTTATCACTAAGCCGGATTTCCTTCTTGACCCCAAAAACGGCTGCTATTGTCCCCTCGATCCCCTGTTCGCGTCAATGTGAAAGCGTGGCTGAAGCCGCGCCCCTTCAAAACAAAGTCACAAAACTCGGCACTTAGGGCGCTCTGCGCCACCTAAAATCAGCGTTGCGCGACGGCCGGCACTTCTGCTGGCTCCGGCTCCAGCTTTGCGGTGAAGTGGCGCAGGAACGGGGCTTCGTAGCTGAGCTTCATGCCGTGAATCTGCTCGCGCTTCTTCCAGACTTCGAGGATGATTTCAACTACGTAGTCGATGTGGCTCTGTGTGTACACGCGTCGGGGAATCGCCAGGCGCACGAGGTCCATCTTCGCCGATGCTCCGAACATTAGGGTGCCGATCTCGACCGAGCGGATGCCGCCTTCGAGATAGAGTTCATTGGCGAGCGCAACGGCGGGAAAATGATCCGGGGGAATGTGCGGCAGAAAGGCTCGCGCGTCAATGTAGACGGCGTGGCCGCCCGGCGGCTGCACGATCGGCACGCCCTCGTCGGCAATGTGGTTGCCTAGATATGCGGTCGAGGCGATGCGATATTCGAGGTAGTCCTCGTGCAGTGCTTCCTGCACTCCGACGGCGACGGCTTCAAGATCGCGCCCGGCGAGGCCGCCGTAGGTGGGATAACCCTCGGTGAGAATCAGCAGGTTCTTCTCCTGCTGTGCGAGCAGATCGTCGTTGGTGCAAAGGAATCCGCCAATGTTCGCCATGCCGTCTTTCTTCGCTGACATGGTGCAGCCGTCGCCGTAGCTGAACATTTCCTGCGCGATCTGTTTCGGCGTTTTCTGTTCGTAGCCTTGTCCTTGCTCGCGGATCTTGATGAAGTAGGAGTTCTCGGCAAAGCGGCAGGCATCGAAGTAGAGCGGGATGCCATGCTTCCGGCAAACTGCACTAACGGCTTTGACGTTCTCCATCGACACCGGCTGGCCGCCGCCGGAGTTGTTGGTCACGGTCAGCATGACCAGAGGCACGCGCTCGCGGCCAACCTTCTGGATAAGCGCCTCGAGCGCCGCAACGTCCATGTTGCCCTTGAACAGATGCTTCAGGCTCGGCTGGCGGCCCTCGGGGATGACGAGGTCCACCGCCTCAGCGCCGACAAACTCCACGTTCGCCCGAGTTGTGTCGAAGTGCGTGTTGTTGGGGACAACGTCGCCCTTCTTGCACATCACGCTGAATAGAATGCGCTCCGCCGCGCGGCCCTGGTGGGTCGGGATGACGTGCTTGTAGCCGAAAATATCCTGCACCGACAAGCGGAAACGCTCGAAGCTGCGGCTGCCGGCATAACTCTCATCGCCTTCCATCATGGCCGCCCACTGGTGGGTGGACATGGCGCCGGTGCCGGAATCGGTGAGCAGGTCGATGAGGACATCGTCCGCCGGCAGGAGAAAAAGGTTGTAGCACGCGGCGCGGAGCAGTTGCTCGCGCTGAGCGCGGGTCGTCCAGTGAATGGGTTCGACGCTTTTGATGCGAAACGGTTCAATGATCGTGCGGGGCATGTCGGTTTCTCTGTCTTACCACACACCCTGCGCCTGCGGATGTCAGTGACTGAGATCACGGGAAGGCAAGGGCTGGTCTCTGAGTTTGCAATGCTGGCGCAATCGCAATGTCCGAATGCGCAGCTGGCGGTCTTCGCAGCGCGGAGTCCGCGCGGGGCTGATTGCACTGCACGCATTTGGCGGACAGGAGTGTCCGCCCCACACACTTCACCATCATTAGACTTTGACGGAGTCCCTGCGTTCGGCGGGTACGTACTTGACCGCGGCGGTGCGCTCCAGTTTGTCCCATGCGAAGGGGCGGCCCTGGATGGCACGCTTCAGGGTCCGGAATAGAACGAGAGAAAAGACCTGACGATAGGCAAAGCGCTGCAACCACACCTGGCTGAGCAGCCAGGCATCTTCCCGGGCTTCGGGCTGGCGGCGCTCCAAGGCGAAGGCGATCGACGAGGCGATGAAATCAATCACCAGGAACGCGCCGAAGAAGAGCAGCAGGCGATGGAAGCTGGCCGGATCGTTGGATTCGGGATGGAAGTATTTCTGGACGAAATACCAGATCACGCCGACCGCAAACATCAGGTCAATGAACGGCGAGACCAACGGAAGCAGAATCTGGAAGATGAGGATGTTGGGAAGCGCGACGAATCCCAAAGCGCCTTTGCGCGCGAAAACGCCGCGATGCTTAAAGACGGCCTGCAGAATTCCGAACGACCAGCGGAAGCGCTGGCGCATGAGCGCGTTGGCAGTCGTCGGAGCCTCGGTGAAGGCGAGCGCCATGTCTTCGTATTCCACGCGATAACCGTTACGCAAGAGCGCCATGGTTAGATCGGCGTCTTCGGCGACGGTATCCACATGGTAGCCACCCGCTTCGCGAACTGCCTCGGTACGCCAGGCGCCGATCGCGCCCGGCACCACGCTCACCGCGCCCATGGTGTTGAGAGCGCGCCGCTCGAAATTTTGGCTGGTGATGTATTCGAGCGCCTGCCAGCGCGTCCAGAGATTGACGCGGTTGCCAACCTTGGCATTGCCGGCCACGGCTGCAACTTTCGGATTGAGGAAATGCGGCACGAGGCGGACGATCGCGTCGGGCGCAATAATGGTATCGGCGTCGATGCCGACGAAAATTTCGGCGTCACCGATGTGCTCAAGCCCAAAGTTAAGCGCCTCGGCCTTGCCGCCGTTGGGCTTGGTGAGAATCAATACCCTGCCGTCAGCTTCTTCGGCGGCAAAGGCGCGGCGGGCGATTTCCAAAGTGCGATCCTTGGAACCGTCGTCGATGACGACCACGCGCAGATTGGGATAGTCGGAGTCGAGCGCGCCCTGGATGGTGCGTTCGATGACCATCTCCTCGTTATACGCGGGGATGAGAACCGCGACCCGCGGCCGGTAGGCGGCAATCTGCTCGGGCGTTCCATACACATGCGAGCGGAGACGGTCATAGATGGCGAGGACGCCGACCGAAATCAGGCGCCCGGTCATCAGGATGTCACCCAGGAAAAAAATGACCGTGATGCCCAGCATGGTCGCACTGAAGAGCCAGAAGCCGATCCAATTCAGCCGAGCGGACCAATACTCGTTGGCCGGGAGCGGCGGCATAACATCTGCCTTCGTTTTGCCCATCAACTTGTACACGGGGACGAATTGAAATCCACGGGCGCGGGCGCCGTCGATTATCAGTGGGAGCGCCAGCACCGTTCTTTCCCGGTTGCCGCCGCCATCGTGCATGAGAATGATGTTGCCGCACTGCGTATCGTTCGGTTGGCACGGTGGCAGGTGGTTGAGCACGCGAGCGGCGATTTGTTGCGGCGTGAGGGCGGGCTCGTCGCTCCAGTCCTTGGTGTCGATCTTGTTGCCGATGGTGATGTAGCCCATGCTTTGCGTGAGTTCGAGCGGCCGCACCTCGTCTTCGGTATCGGGCTCGGCATCGACGGAGTACGGCGGACGGAACAGCATGGTGCGAATGCCGAGGCGGCTGGCGAACAAGCGCTCGGTCAGGTTCAGCTCCACCTTCATGTAGCCGGTGCCAATCGAGCTGATATCGGGATGAGTGAAGGTATGGTTCCCGATTTCATGACCTTCCCGGTAAATGCGCTGGGTCAAACCGCTGAACTTCTCAGCCTGGATTCCGATCAGAAAGAATGTTCCCGGCACATGCTCGCGTTTGAGGACGTCGAGAATTTTCGGGGTCCACCCCGGATCGGGGCCGTCGTCGAAGGTCATGGCGAGTTGGTTCTTGCTAGCGCCGTAGCGCGCCACACGATATGGTTCGGGCAGACTCTTGAAGGTTTCGCCATCGATGAGTCCGGTCTGCTTGTCGATAGTCAAGTCGCGCTCGCCGTCGGTAGGACGCGCCTCGATGTGCAGGATTTCGCCCTCACCCTCCATGTCGACGTCCTGGCCGGGAGGGACGTCTTTCAATCGATCCGACGCATTGGCTTCTCCGGGCATATCCCAAACACGCCACAGGGAGCGGTCTTCCGAGCCCAGTCGCCACAAAGCGAAAGTCTGAATGCCGAGGGTCTGGGCGGCACGCATCTCGTTCAGGGCAGTCACCGCATCGAGAAACCAGACATCGTGGCGGAAGTTATCGTCGTCCTGGTAGCTGAAGTGCGGGTTGAGCGCGTCGCCGTCATAATCAACGTCCTCTTCGGCATCGCGCGACCCGATCCAGGCTTCCTGCACGGAAACGCTCTTGTCGGCTTCTCCCGGCGGAAGCTTGCCTTTTTTCGGCTTCTCGGCCCAGTCGTACCCGTAGTTGCCGATGGCACAGATGAGCTTTTCCTTCGGAATCTCCTTGACGGCAGAGTCAAGGTTGTCCGTGAACCATTCCTGCGAAGCGACGGGGCCAGGGGTTCCGCCGGGAAAGTGCTCGTCGTAGTTCATGATGACGACGCCATCCACGGCAGAAGAAATGGCCTTGTAATCAAAATCCTCATTGCGCACCTGGACGCTGACGTACAGCTTCATCCCCTTGGCGTGCAGGTCGGACGAGAGTTCGTTCAGCAGAGCGACGTATCCGGGTTGCCCTTTTTTCGGGAAGGATTCGAAATCGACCATCAAACCGCGATAGCGATCGGAGGCAAGAAAAATTCCGATCTCGCGTCGAAAGTTGGCGCGCGCGTCCGGATTGTTCAGGAAATCGCTAATGCCCGGAACGAAGTCGGTGCCGTCAAAGTTCTGCACCACGGGAAAGACTTCCATGTCGGTGTCTTCCGCCTTCAGAAACTGCATTACCTTGGCGTCGACGGTATGAACCGTTTGCCCGTGAACCACGTCGAACATCGTGTTCGTTTCCGGATCCGAGGCTTGCAGATGGCCGTCTGCGCTGAGAACCTGCAGCCATGTCGGGAAGAGCAAGTCGATCTGGCGGGCATACTCGCGCAAGGAAGAGAAGCTGGCCGCGTCCCAGGAAACGTAGAATGCGGCCCGAACCCCTTGCTCGGAGTTGAGCGTGAGTTGGGAAGGAGCTTTGCGGACCTGGTGGCGGTGTCCGGTGCGGGCTAGAGTGGCCAAGCGGCGTTTCTCGCGCGCTTTCACCTTTTCGTTCTCTTTCAGCGCGTGGTAAGGGCGCTTTTCCGTAAGCCAGGAAAGGTCGGGCAGAGGCTCGCTGCGCAGAGCACTGTAGATGAAAAAGATCACCAGCAAAGAAACCGCGAGGGCAGCTGCGTCGACAAAGCGGCGAATGCGCCTCCAGCGCGCTTGCAAGGGATCGTAAAAAACCTGTTTGGCCATCGCGTTGTGGTCCCTTCATCCTAAGGTGAGAGCGGCAGGGGGTCAAACCCGGTATGCCCAGTCAGAAGACCGTTGATGAACTCGCGGAGTCTTTGGAGGGACACCTGATTCCCCGTCGAGACGGGGCAAACCCCGTCTCTACAGGCGGGTCGGACCGGAGAGCGGCCATTCCGATGAGCCGTGGAGGAAAATCGCGTGATTCGCGATATATTCCCAACGTGCGCACCCTGATTCGCGAACATGGCAGTTTTTTCCTGGGAACCACACTGGCCGCCCTGGCGTTGCGGCTATTTTTCTTCGTCTATTTTCCGGCGGTCACGGATGACTCGCGCATTTACGCCGACCTCGCCACCAACTGGCTGCAGCACGGCGTCTACGGCCAGACGCAGGGCGGCCAGGCGGAGAAGCCGATCTTGCCGACCGACGCGCGCCTGCCAGGATATCCTGCTTTTCTGGCTGCGATCTTCTGGGTATTTGGAGCCGGCAACCTCAAAGCAGTCCTGCTGGCGCAGATTCTGGTGGACCTGGCCACCTGCCTGATGGTTGCCGACCTTGCCCGCCGGGCGGTTTCCGATCGCGCGGCGAGAATCGCTTTTGCCCTGACGGCGCTATGTCCGTTCCTCGCAAACTATGCCGCCGCTGAACTTACCGAGACTTTGGAGATCTTCTTTACGGCGCTCGCTCTCGATTGCGCGGCCGCCGCTCTGAATCGGATGCATGACGCTCGTCTAGACGTGGGCGTCCCTTCGGCAAGCTCAGGGCAGGCTCTCGACCGGACTTGCCGCAAGCTCTGGGCCGCGACCGGCGCGGCGATTGCGGCCTGCATCCTGCTGCGGCCCGATGGCGGCATCCTGCTGGCGGCGGTCGCTCTTTATCTGGCGGTCTTGGCTTGGAAGGATTTGGCTTGGAAGCATCGCGCCGGCAGGAAAGACATGGCGGATGTTCTAGTCGCCGGAACCATCGTCGTGGTATTCGCACTGGCGCCCCTCGTTCCCTGGACGATTCGTAATTTTCGGACGCTCCATCATTTCCAACCGCTGGCTCCGCGTTACGCCAACAACGCGGATGAAACCGTCTCCCGAGGTTTCAACCGCTGGGTCAAAACCTGGATCGTCGACTACGTGTCGGTAGAAGAGATCTACTGGAACGTTCCCGGCGACAAGATTGACGCGGAGAAACTGCCGTCGCGTGCCATCGACAACCCGGCGGAAAGGGACGCAACGCTGGCCGTCATCGCGGACTACAACGAGGCGCAGGACATAACGCCGGAACTGGATGCGCGCTTCGGCAACTTAGCGGCGGATCGCATTCGCGCCCATCCCGTTCGCTACTACGTTGTGCTGCCCGTATTGCGCGTCGCGGACATGTGGCTGCGTCCGCGAACCGAGATCCTTCCTCCCGACGTGCGCTGGTGGGAATTCCATGACGACGCGAAGCACTCGTTCATGGCAGTAGGGTTCGGCTTGCTGAACCTGGCTTACGTGGCGGGCGCGCTGTTGGCGCTCGTTCGCAGGCCGTCAGGAATTCGCTGGGCCGGATTGCTGGTCAGCTTCCTGCTGCTGCGCTCGGCATTTCTGGCAACGCTGGAAAACCCGGAACCGCGCTACACGCTGGAATGCTATCCCGCCATCATTGTGCTTGCGTCTTCGTTGCTGGCGCGGTACTCATTGCGAGAAAGTCAAAACAATCAGGGCGCGCTTGCGATGACCAGCGGTCAATAGGCGATTCTTAGCTCAGCGGCGAGTCGGTCATGCGGAAACGCGTGCGGACGTGTTCGGACAGCAGTTCGATGGCTCCGCGATTGGCCACTGGATCGGCCTTCGCCAAATAATTCATGGCTTTCACCAACATCTTCTGGCCGTCAACGTAGCGGGGGTCGGCGGTGCGCTCACGCTTTTTGCGAGACAAATCCGGAGGAACGGTGATGGTAAACACTTTAGCCATGCAAACTCAACTTTCGGAGGTTCTCGTGCAGTATATAGCCGCAGCCGGTCTTTTTCAGCTTGTTTCTGTTGGTTCCAATTTTGCTTTGATCTGGCGCGGAAAGCCTATCCTTGTGAGGAGATAAACTTGGTTTTGCCGGTGGTCTTCAGCTTAAAGGCGTTCTCCGAAAGTTTTTGATTGATCTGAATCTCGGAATACTTCGCTAGGCGGTAGTCGCCGCCCGGCTCAAAGAACTGCTGCTGCACCGAAACTCCCCGGGCCGGGTCGATCCAGAGCAGGATGCGCGCGATATTGTTTCGCAATCGGGCGGACTTCGGAATCAACTCCAATTTCTCAGCTGCGACGCCGTTGGCGGTCTCTGGCCCCAACAACTTCACGTCGTAAGACTTGAGCAGGTCGTGCCCGCTGCCGCCGAAGCCGAGCACCAGAAAGCTTTCGACGTCGCTACGGTTCTTGCCAGGATTGTATTCGTTGACCTGATCGATTTTGGGCTGGTACACCTGAACTTTGCCGCCGCTGTAGATGACGTACTTCCGGTCGGGCTCGACGAAGTCAGCAGCCATCTGTATTTCGCCGCCTTCGCGCCGGAAATAAATCTTGCCCTTCTGCGTCTCGGTTTCGTCGATGACCTTCTGGTATTGGTCCCAGACGACACTGGCCTCGGTGGTGCGGAAGTTTCGGGCGGCAGCGTCCATCCGATTGAGAACGCGATCGATCCCGGAGGAATCACTCTGCGGCCACGCGGCCGCCGTCAGCAGCCAACCGACAGCCAAAATTTTGAGCACAGATCTCATCTATGAAACCAGCTCTACTCTTTTTCAACCCAGACTTTGTAACTCAGCGTGTGTCCGGAGGCGTCTTTAAGCGTCTCGTACCGGGTGATGCTGACCGCCCCGGAAATGGGTTCAATGATCTGCTCCAACTGCCGGCGAACATCTCCACCCGCAGCGGCATTCACCGCCGAGGCTTGGATCTGATAGATCAACCCGCCCTTCTCGCCGGGAATCACAATCACGCCGGTGAGATGAGGATTGCGCTCGACCGGTTTGTCCTTGAAGTTGATGAAGTGCGGCGAAATAAAAACAAACAGCAGAATCAGGGTGACCATGATGTCGTAGTGTAGGCTGCCCCGCTCATACGACCAAAGAATGTATCCGCGGATTGTGCGCCAGATCGCGCCCATTGGGGAGACGGCGCTTTCGAGCGCCGTCGAGGCTGTTTCAGGTTGCTGCCAGTGTATTTGGGAATTCATGGGATAGCAAATCCAGCCAGCCGCGCGGATTTCAGGCGCTCCTTGTCTTTGCCGGAATGCGGGCCGGGATGCGGTCGGTGCCCATGTAGGGCTGCAGCGCCTCCGGAATGCGCACGCTGCCGTCGGCTTGCTGATAGTTCTCCAGGACAGCAACCCATGTACGTCCTACCGCTAAAGCGCTGCCGTTGAGCGTGTGGACGAACTCCGTCTTGCTCTTGCCTTCTGGCCGGAAGCGAATGTTTGCGCGCCGCGCCTGGAACGCCTCGAAATTCGAGCACGAAGAAATCTCGCGGAACAGATTCTGTCCCGGCAACCAGACTTCAATGTCATAAGTCTTGGCCGCAGAGAATCCCATATCGGCGGTGCACAGCGTGACCACGCGGTAGTGCAGGCCGAGTTTCTGCAACACGGTCTCGGCATTGCGGGTCAGCTTCTCCAGTTCGTCGTACGAAGTCTCCGGACGCGAGAACTTCACCAGCTCCACTTTTTGAAACTGGTGCTGGCGGATAATGCCGCGCACATCTTTCCCGTACGATCCGGCTTCGCTGCGAAAACAGGGAGTGTATGCGGTCAGGCAAACCGGCAAGCGCGCGCCGTCCAGCACTTCGTCGCGATAGAGATTCGTCACTGGCACCTCGGCCGTCGGAATCAGCCAGAGATCTTTCTCGCCGTGCGGCACTCGAAACAGGTCCTGCGCGAACTTCGGAAGCTGGCCCGTGCCATACATCGACTCCGAGTTCACCAGATACGGCGGAAGCACTTCGGTGTATCCCTGCTCCCGGGTGTGCAGATCGAGCATGAAGTTGGCGAGGGCCCGCTCCAGTCGCGCACCCAGGGCCCAGTACACGGCGAAGCGAGCGCCCGACAGCTTGGCGGCGCGCTCCAGGTCGAGGATTCCCAGCTCTTCGCCCAGCTCCCAGTGCGGCTTGGGCTTGAAATCGAACTGAGGCGGCGTGCCCCAGCGGCGTGCTTCCACGTTATCTTCGACGCTCGACCCCACCGGCACGCTGGCATGTGGAAGGTTCGGAAGCGAGGTCAGAATTTCGCGCAGGCGTGCTTCCTGTTCGGGCGCCTTTTTTTCCGACTCCTGAATCTGCTCGCGCAGTTCTTTGGTCTCCTGGATCTGCGCCGAAGCGTCCTGCCCGCTTTTCTTGAGCTTGGCAATCTCCTCGGATGCGCGGTTGCGGCGCGCCTGCAAAGTTTCCGCCGCCGTAATGGCCTGCCGGCGCTCGCCATCGATGGTGCCGAAGTCTTTCAAAACTTCCGCCGGATTCATTCCGCGCTGGCGCAGCTTTTCTTCCACCAGCGCGAGGTTGTCACGAACAAAATTTAGATCGAGCATTCTGCATTAACTTTAGCTGAAAAACGCGATTCCATGCACGCCGACGGCAAAGTCTTGCACCGCAGAGTACGCAGAGAGCGCAGAGAAGAACGGGCAAAAACCTCAGCGACCTCTGCGTCCTCTGCGGTTAGCGTCTCTTCTCCTGTAAACTAGCTCGCGATGAGACTCCCCCGTTCCCTGTGCGTGGTGCTGGTGTTGCTCGGCTCGATCCCCCTTTTGTTGACGCCCGCCGCATTCGCGTCCGCTTACAATGCCCGCCCCAAGCTCGTGGTCGTCATCGTGATTGACCAGTTTCGCGGCGACTACCTTGAACGCTATCGCGACCAGTTCGGCGACGGAGGGTTCCGCGTGTTTCTCGATCGCGGCGCTTATTTCACCGACTGCAACTACGACTACGCGAACACCCGCACCGCTCCCGGACACGCCACCCTCTTCACCGGAAGCTACACCAGCGGACACGGCATCGTCGCCAACGAATGGTGGGACCCGCAGAAAAAGAAGCGAGTAACGTCGGTCGAAGACGACACCACAAAACTTGTAGGCGTCGGCGGCGGCAAAACTGGGCCCGGCGCATCGCCACACAACCTTTTGAGCGATACGCTTGGGGACGAGTTGAAACTGGCCACGGGCGGCAAAGCGCGAGTATTCGCCATCTCGCTGAAAGATCGCGCGGCCGTCTTGCCCGCGGGATTTTCCGGAGACGCCGCCTACTGGATCGATCAAAAGAGCGGCGACTGGATCACCTCCACTTACTACCGTCCCGACCTTCCCGAGTGGGTGCGCAATTTCAACAGCAGCCATCGCGCGGAAAAATACTGGAACCGCGAGTGGAAAGACAGCGACGGAAACACCCTCGGCTCGACCGCGTCGCGAAGCGGCAAAGACGGCGCGCCTGCCGGGTTCTACGAGATCGTCGGCTCCACTCCCTTCGCCAATGATTACCAACTGGAATTTGCCAAGGAGCTCGTTTTGTACGAGAAACTGGGCACGGGCTCAGTGACAGACCTGCTGGTGATCAGCCTCTCCGCCAACGATATTCTCGGCCACCAGGTTGGCCCCGACTCCCCGCAGATGCGCGGCATGGCGCTCGAACTCGACCGGCAACTGGCGGAGTTCTTCAACTTCCTCGGTCATCAGATCGGAATGGCCAACGTGTGGATGGCGCTCTCGGCCGATCACGGCGTTGCGCCTTTACCGGAATTTGCGAAAACTCTTCGTCTGCCCGCAGCCAATCTCGACGCGAAAGCTTTGCGCGAACAGATCAATTCCCTGCTCTCGAAAAAATATGCGAAGAAAGCCGACTACGTGCTCGATCTCGATTACCCGCTCGCCTGGCTCAACGAAGACGCGTTCGCCGGAATCTTCCTAGGACACAAGGAATCCGAGGACGAAGCCGATGCGGGCGAAGCCATGAAGCAAGCGGGATTGGCCGGATACTTTACCAAATCGCAACTGGCGCGGGGAGAAACTCCGCCCACCGAGATCGGGCGGCGCTACGCCCACAGTTACTCGCCCGAAGGCGGATGGTATGTGGTCGGAATACCCAGTCCATTTCTCGTCGGAATCACGAAGGGTACCGATCACGCCTCGCCTTTCTCGTACGATACCCATGTGCCGCTCGCGTTCTATGGCCTCGCATTTCAGCCGGGAACCTACCGGACGCACGCCGAGCCGGTCGATCTCGCGGTGACGCTCGCCTCTTTGCTCGGAATCAATGCACCCGCGCAAGCCACCGGAAGAGTGCTGACCGAGGCGCTGCCGCCGCCGCATCATTCCACCGCAGCATCCGCCGCACCGCCGGCCGGGGGAACCCAATGACGCCTATCGCCAATCCGGACTTGAGCGTCAGCTTCGCCGGCATCGAGCTGAAGAATCCGATCATCGCCGCTTCCGGCACATTCGCCTATGGCATCGAATTCGAAGACATCGTGCATCTCGACCGGCTCGGCGGATTAGTCGTCAAAGGTCTCTCCAAAGAACCGATGACCGGAAATCCGCCGCCGCGCCTGTTTGAGACCGCTGCCGGAATGCTGAATGCCATCGGGCTGCAGAACATCGGCGCACCCGCGTTCCTCACGGAAAAACTCCCGGCGTTGCGGGAGAAAAAGAATGTCGTCGTGTTCGCCAACGTCTTCGGCTACACCCGCGCGGATTACGAGCAGACGATTCAGATCCTCAATCAGGGCGAGGGAATTGCGGCGTACGAGATTAACGTATCTTGCCCCAACACGGCGCACGGTGGCATTCAGTTCGGCAGCGATCCGCTCCTGCTCGACGAAGTGGTGCGGACTGCGAAGCGCGTGGCGTCGCGGCCGATCATCGTCAAACTCTCGCCCAACGTCACCTCGATCGCGCAGATGGCGCATGTGGCCGAGGAAGCGGGCGCCGACGCCATCTCCCTGGTGAATACGTTCCTAGCCATGGCAATTGACCCGGAAACGCGCCGCCCAAGAATTGCCAATGTAACCGCCGGCCTCTCCGGCCCGGCCATCAAGCCGATCGCGCTGCGCATGGTCTACGACGCAGCTCACGCCGTGAAAATTCCGGTGATCGGCATGGGCGGAATCAGCACCCCGGCGGACGTAGTGGAATTCATGCTGGCAGGAGCAAGCGCCGTGCAGGTGGGAACCGCGAGTTACTTCGATCCGGTGGCGACCGAAACGCTGGTAGAGGAACTGACCGCCTACTGCCGCGAACATCGCATCGAGCGCCTCAGCGACCTCATCGGTGGTCTGCTGACCGACTGACGCTGCGCTCTGGCTCAGCTTCTATCGTTCACTTCTATCGTCCACTGGCGTGCCAGATCGATCCCGGCGACTGATAGTTCAGCCCTTCGCCCCACACCACGTGCGTATCTCCGTGGTTGTCGATCGCGAGTCCGAAATAGTCCCCGAAAGGAAAACGGAAACCTTCCTTACCGATATAACGATAGCCCGGCACGTAGCCCGAGATCCGGATCTCCTCGCCCCAAGTCGCGCCGCCGTTGCTTGAACTCCGATAGTAAGTGTTCCAATACGGAGAGTTGCGTTTATCCATCCACGCGATGCGGACGTCGCCGCTGTTTCCGGCCACGATCGCGGGGAAAGCATGTTCCACTCCCGGATCGGCGGAGGAAACGCTGACGCGCGGCAGCCAGCTTTCGCCGCCGTTGGTCGACGACGAGAAATAAATGCGCTGCGGCCCCATGGGCGCGCTGCCCGCGCTCCAGAGCGCGTAAAGAGTTCCGTCGGCGTCCGACGTCAGCGCGACCTGCGCGCCCAGATAGCCCTCGCCACAGTCCTCGTCCTTGCAGCCCGGCGCTGCCGCGGAAACGTTAAGCAGAGTCGGGCTCCAAGTCTTGCCCGCATCCGGCGACTTCGCCACATACAGGTTCACCGAGCCGCGCGCTCCTCCCGCCTTTGAGTACGAAGCCCACGCCAGATACGCGTTGCCTGCGGGATCGACCGTGGCCGCACCCAGCAGAGACCATCCCGGGCGGCTTTGAGTATTCACGCGCGTCGGTGTGAAGCTGCGCCCTCCATCCTGCGAGGCCGCCACCCACACTTCTTCTTCATGATTGAAAGCCACGTAAACACTCTGGCCACGCACCGCCAGCGCCGGTTTATCAAGTTCCACGTCGCTGCGAACCGCAATCGTAAAAGCCCACGTGGCGCCGGAGTCCACCGACTTGGCGAGCATGACCGCGCGTTTCCCGTTCTGCAGCCACGCCGCATACACGGTGCGCCGGTCGGCCGGGTCCACGGCAATCTGGGGGTCAAACTGGCCCGAACCCGATTCGAGCATCACGTGCGGAGTCTGCCAGGTCTTGCCGTTGTCGTTGCTCGCCACCAGCAACATGGTGGGCACGCGGCAGCCCTTGCAATCAGCCACTTGCCCGTAGTGCGGATAAAGAACGTAGATCCGTCCCGAACCATCGGCCGCCACGGATGGTTCCCACTGGTCGCCGCTGGTCAGACCGACTCGCTTCTGCCCGGAAAATTGCGGCGACGCCGCCCAAGCCACGCTGGCCAGCGCAAACAGCAGGACCACGAGTTTCGAATAAGCGGAGCGCATGCAAACCATCGAACGAAGAACAGGGGGAGGGAATAAACTGAACCCTGATCATGAACTTTATCGCGAAGCCGGTCGCCGGTCAACCACACGGATGCGCTACACCATACGGATGTGCTAACCCGCGGTCAGCAAAATGGGCACCCCGGAAGTAACCACCAGAGTATGCTCAAAATGGGCGGAAAGCGCGTGGTCGCCCGTCCGCACCGTCCAGCCATCTTTGTCCGTAAACACCCGCCCGGAGCCACTGGATATGATCGGTTCCACGGTGATGACCAGGCCCTCGTTCATGATCTGGCGGGCCTGCGGATCAGGGTAGTTTGGGACGTGCGGCAACTCGTGGATGGTGCGCCCGATGCCGTGTCCCCCTAATTCGCGGACGACTGCGAACCCGGACTTGCGCACCTCGCGTTCCACCATCTTTCCGATTTCAAACACGCGGAATCCCGCCCGGGCAACCAGCATGGCCTGGTGGAAGGCCCGCTCCGCGCAGGCCATCAACTGCTCGGCCTGCAAACTCACGCGGCCCACCGGCACGGTGATGGCGGCGTCGGCCATGTAGCCGTCCTTTTCCACCGTCACGTCAAGTTTCACCAGGTCGCCTTCCTGAAGTTTGCGCTCTCCTGGAATTCCGTGGACCGCCTCATCGTTCAAGCTAATGCAACTGGCGCCCGGGAACTGATATACCATGGACGGAGCGGAACGGGATCCATTCTCTTGCATAACACGCGCGCCGATTTCATCCAGATATCGGGTGGTGACGCCCGGCCGCACTTCGGCCTTCATCGCATCCAGCACCATGCGGACGACGCGGCCAGCCGCTTTTAAGGAAAGCAGTTCCTGCTCATCCTGAATGCTCAACTCTCGACTCCCCTCATGACGGGATCATGAATAGAAGCTATCGCATAAATGGCCATTCGGGATAGTTGGGGTAAAGGAGATTAACGGCAACAATCACTTCCGTGTGGCCCGCGAGAACGAAGCCGCCCGCGCGGCGGACGCTTCGCGCGAGGTGGTGTCGGCTCGCGGTTTCAGTCCGCTGGCATGGGCGTTGGTCCTGCGACCAGCGCAGGCGCTTTCAGAGGGGCGGCCGCTTCCGCAGGAGCCTCCAACCATTTGCGCACTTCCGGCAGCGCGCGGCGCATCGCCAGTTCGCCTACGCGGATCAATTCGCCAGCACGTTTGAAGTCGTCATAGTCAAAACCCGCGACATCGGGCTCGATCACGACGTCGGCCGCGCTTCTCCATACCGCACTCATCATGTCCTGCGCGATGGCGAACGACTGTCCGATCACATCGAAGAGATGCCGTGGCGCAGTCGTCTTCGACCACTGCCCTTTCAATTGCACGGCCAGCACGCGCTCCGCGCCCATTTCGCGCAGAGGATGCGTCGGCACGGGATGGGAGAGCATGCCATCCACCAGCCAGCGCCCACGAATTTCTACCGGCAGGAACATGCCCGGATAAGCGCAACTCGCTCGCACCGGGTCGATGATCGAACCGGAGCAAAAGACCGCTCCTTCCCCGGTGTTGAAGTCAGTTGCCGTCACACCGAGAGGGATACTCAACTCTTCAAATGTCTGCACCTTCAAAGTTCGCGTCAGAAACGAAACCATGCGGTCGTTCGTGGCGAAGCCGTAGCGCGAGAGCGTCCAGCGCGCGAAGGTAGTGAAGCGAACTTTGCAGGCGACTTCTTCCAGCTCCGCGATCGTGAGTCCGCTGCAATACAAGGCACCGATCAGCGCGCCCACACTGGTACCCGCAACCATGCGAACCGGGATGCCTTCTTGTTCGAGGACCTTGAGAACCCCAATGTGCGCGATGCCGCGGGCAAAGCCTCCGCCCAAGGCGACACCGATTGCGGGTATGCGCTGCGCTTCAGCCGCATTCGACCTGCGGGACAGTTCGCGGCCGAAGGCTTGCATAGACCGGATAACTTTTCCCAGACTCTTCATCGGAACCCCACGTTCCAGGTTTGCCGGGAGCTGCAAACCCAACATCAATATGGGTAAGATGACACAAACCCGTTTCGAGCTACAGGCCACCTTCGTGCTATCTGCGGTACAGGAGAATCCGCCTGGTATTTACCGGAGTGTGGCTTACCGATCCGCCATGGTGACTAACTCCTGTAATCCTGCTAACTTGCCGTCTGTGACCACGCGGCGACAGCGCCGGGTTTCCAGAGCTCGTCGGGGCTCGTCCTGCGTTGCCCGATGCCGGCAAACCAAGCGCGAGGGGCTAAAATCCAGAGTTCGCACATGATGAGAACCGCCGAGGGGCAAACCGCTGCCTATGAAGGAGGACACCTAACGATGGCAAGCTACATTGGCGCCATTGATCAGGGAACGACAAGCTCGCGCTTCATCGTGTTCGATCGTTCCGGACGCATCGTGAGCACAGCTCAAAGAGAGCACGAGCAGATCTATCCCCAACCGGGATGGGTCGAGCACGATCCAGAAGAAATTTGGCGGCGCACGGAGGGTGTCATCCAGGAAGCAATGGAAGCTCGCGGGCTGCGGCCGGAAGATCTGGCTGCGATCGGGATCACCAACCAGCGCGAAACCACTGTGGTCTGGCACAAGAAAAGTGGAAAGCCCGTTTACAACGCGATTGTCTGGCAGGACACGCGCGTTGCTCCCGCGATCGCCGAGTTCGCTGCGCATGGCGGACAGGACCGCTATCGCGCCCAAACCGGGCTTCCGCTTGCTACCTATTTCAGCGGCCTCAAGATTCGCTGGATTCTCGAAAGTGTTGCGGGCGCACGCGCACAAGCTGAAGCCGGCGATCTGCTGTTTGGCAATATCGATGCTTTTCTGATCTGGCATCTCACCGGTGGCCCGCATGGCGGCGTTTACGTGACCGACGTGACCAATGCCAGCCGCACACAACTGATGAACCTCAACACGCTCCAGTGGGATCAGAACATCCTGAGAGATTTCGGCATTCCGATCCAGATGCTGCCGAAGATTGTTTCGAGCAGCGAAGTATACGGCACTGCGCAACTGCTGGCCGTTGCGGGAGTGGCGATCGCCGGCGATCTCGGAGATCAGCAAGCCGCTCTGGTCGGTCAGACCTGCTTCAAGCCAGGAGAAGCGAAGAACACCTACGGCACCGGCTGCTTCATGCTGATGAACACTGGGGAAAAGGCAGTGTTCTCGAACTTCGGTCTGCTGACTACGCTGGCGTATAAGTTCGGCACGAAGCCGGCATGTTATGCCCTGGAAGGGAGCATCGCAATTACCGGCGCCCTGGTGCAATGGCTCCGCGATAATCTCGGACTAATTGAAAAGAGTTCCGACATTGAGGCGCTCGCTCGAACTGTAAAGGACAACGGCGGCGTCTACTTCGTTCCCGCTTTCTGCGGCTTGTACGCGCCGTATTGGAAGGACGACGCGCGCGGCGTGATTGCCGGCTTGACCCGCTCCGTGAATAAAGGCCACATCGCTCGCGCCGTGCTGGAGGCGACAGCGTTCCAGGTACGTGAGGTGGTCGATGCAATGGCCAGTTCCAAAGAGTCCGGCATTACGCTCGACGTGCTGCGTGCTGACGGTGGCATGGTGGTGAACGATCTGCTGATGCAATTCCAGTCCGACATTCTGGCGAAGCCGGTAGTTCGTCCGATGGTGAAGGAGACCACTGCTCTCGGCGCTGCCTACGCTGCCGGACTGGCAGTTGGTTTCTTCCAGGATACCGACGAACTCGTCGCCAACTGGTCTGTCGATCAGCAATGGGAGCCGAAGATGGATGAAGAATCTCGCGAGCGGCTTTATCACTTCTGGAAAAAGGCGGTGACGCGCTCGTTCGACTGGGTGGAATCGCCATAGGTCGTCGGACCGACCGGATACGCGATGAACCCGGCTCGTGACTTTGGTCCGCGCGTGGCCCACGCTATCCTGCCGATCAGCAAAGAGCGCAACTATGAATCGAACCGAAATGTGGCGACGCAGCGAAGCGCATCCCAAAGCATGGGATATACTTGTCGTGGGCGGCGGTGCAACCGGCGTAGGCGTTGCCATCGATGCGGCGGCGCGCGGCTACGATGTGCTGCTGCTCGAGCAGAGCGACTTCGGCAAGGGCACCTCCAGTCGCAGCACCAAGCTGGCACACGGCGGCGTGCGCTACCTGGAGCAGGGAAATATCGGCCTTGTCATGGAAGCGCTCAAGGAGCGCGGACTGCTTCTGCAAAACGCGCCCCACTTGGTGCACGATCTTGCGTTCGTCGTGCCGAACTACGACTGGTGGGAGGCTCCATTCTACGGTCTCGGCCTGAAGCTGTATCAACTGCTGGCCGGCAAGTACGGGTTTGGCACCTCACGCATGCTCTCAAGAGAAGAGACGCTCGAACATCTGCCCACCCTCAAGACCGAAGGCCTGCGCGGCGGCGCCGTTTACTACGACGGACAATTCGATGACGCCCGGCTGCTCATCCACATGGTGGCCACCGCTTTCGAGCAGGGCGCCACGTTGCTGAACTATGTCGAAGTCACGGGACTGACGAAGGACGCCCAGGGATTTGTGGATGGTGTCAGCGCACGCGATATCGAAACCGGCAACGAATTTCGCGCCACCTCGAAGGTTGTGGTCAACGCGACCGGCGCCTTCAGCGACCTGCTTCGACTCAAGGCGGAGCCTTCCGCCGCGCCGATGATCGTTCCCAGCCAGGGCATTCACCTGGTCTTCGAATCGAGCTTCCTGCAGGGTGAAAGCGCGATCATGGTTCCGCACACCGGAGATGGCCGCGTGTTATTCGCGATTCCGTGGCACGGTCACACGCTGGTCGGAACCACCGACACGCCAATTGCAGCCGCAACGCTCGAGCCAGTCGCCATGGAGCAGGAAATCGAATTCATCCTCGCGACCGCCGGGCAATACCTGACGAAAGCACCTACGCGTGACGATGTGTTGAGCGTATTTGCCGGCATCCGGCCGCTGGTACGCGGTACCGGCGTGGCTAGCGGCGTTTCCAAGACGGCGGCACTGTCACGCGATCACGTCATCCACATCGATCGCTCCGGCCTGGTCACCATCTGCGGTGGAAAATGGACGACTTACCGGCATATGGCCGAGGATTGCGTCGATCAGGCAGCCACGCTCGCGCAGTTGCCGGAAAAACCATGCGTGACGCACCACCTGCGCATCCACGGCTTCCACGATGCTGCGAAAGAAGAAGCAGCGAAAGAATTCGGCTCGCTGGCTGTCTATGGATCGGATGCGGATGAGATTCGCAAGCTGATCGAGACTAATGCTGGACTCAGCGAACCGCTGCATGCGGCGCTACCCTACGTGAAGGCGGAGGTGATCTGGGCGGCGCGACACGAAATGGCCCGCACCGTGGAAGACATGCTCGCCAGGCGCACCCGCGCGCTGTTCTTGAATGCGCGCGCAGCCCTCGCAATGGCGCCCGCCGTCGCGAACTTGATGGCTTCAGAACTGGGTTGGGACGAGGTCACCCGGACGAAACAGTTGGCTGCGTTTCGCGACGTTGCTTCGAACTACGTGCTTCATCTCTGAAAACGTTAGCCGTTTGCGAAAATGTGATCGTGATCACACGCGCTTGTGACACCCGCTCCTGCAGGCCTCGAAACCTGCCCCGATAATGCTCCTCGACTTGGGCCTTGATAAAAGAAACGATAACCCCTAAACTTCGACAGCCAAGGAGGCGATCAAATGGATACACGCCGTCGGGTGTCCCTGTTTCTTGCTTTCGTCGTCACGGTCATACTGCTGACTGGAAGCAGTTATGCTATCCCGGCTTTCTCACGCCAGTACGGCACTTCGTGCAGCACCTGTCACGTGGACTTTCCCAAGCTCAACGATTTTGGCAAGGCCTTCAAAGACGCCGGATTCAAGTTTCCTAAAGACGACGAAACCTTTATCAAGGTTCCTCCGACAATGCTGGGATCGCCGGCGCAGAAAGAATTGTGGCCGCACACGGTCTTTCCGGGAACGATTCCGGGGCTGCCTCCGATCGGGCTGCGCTTCAACCAGTTTTTCCAAGTAACGAGCAAGAACGCAAACAACTACAACCAAGCAGCGCTGAATGCCGGGCCTACCAATCCTTACGTTCCGCGCACGGACTTTCAGCCGGGTTTTTTTAGCATCTTCACCGCGGGGAATTTCGGAAGCGATATCGCTTTCTGGGTGGACGACGATATCAGCGTCTCGGGCGCGAACAAAAATGGAGGCTTGGGCGACGCTTACCTGAGGTTCGTGAACGTGAGCCGCTTTTTTAAATTGCCAACCGATTCTCTCACGCTAAAAGTCGGACAGTTCGAACTCGATTTGCCATTTACGCAGGCTCGCGCCTACGACATCAGTCCTTATGACATCTATAGTCAGGCCAACATCGGGGCCGTGAACCCGGCCTATCCCCAGCAGTTTGTCAATAACAGTTTTACCTTGGCCGGCCCGGGACGAGGAATCGAAATAAGCGGAGGACACCACTACGGGGGCTACCGCTATGCCATCGCTGTGGTGGACCAGGACACGAGCGGGACGGCGCCCACTACCTATCCATACGTTCCTTCGGGAACGGGGGGTAGTGGCGGGGGCGTGGGATTCTTTTCGGATTCGAATTTCAAGGACCTGTATGGACGCTTTGCGTATCGCTTCAACCTTGAGCGCGATCCAGCCAGCCGTCATGAGGTGCAAGCTGCAGGCGCTGCTGGCCCCCGCGATCACACCTACTTAACCCTGGGTACGTACTATTTTTACGGACGCTCCGTGCAGCGTGTCCAGGGCTCGTCCGATGGCACCACTCCCGCAACCACCGTTCTCTTGGCCCGCGAGCCCTTCTATCGTGTGGGCGGCGACTTCGATTTCAACTATCGCCATTTCAACATTTACGGACTCTACATGTACGGGCACGACAAGGACATCGTCCCATTCATTCCCGCTGGTCAGACGCTTCCCACGGAATTGATCTCGGGGAGCCCAGCCACATTTTCCGGCGGTTTCATCCAGGCCGATTACATGCTGTACCCTTGGCTGATGACGATCATGCGCTGGGACCGCGTTCAGTCCACGGCGGATTTCCTGAACCAGGCGGGCTCGACGAACTTTTTCTCGCCGGTGGGGACCACGCGCAACCGGTTTACTCCCGGCGCGCAGTTCCTGATTCACGCCAATATCAAGGCGTCGTTTGAGTACCAGTTCCGTCCGCAACAGGCCCTCACCTACAACGCTAATGGGCAGGCTGTGAACCCGTTCCGTACGAACACCGCCACCGGTGCACTAGAATTCGTATACTAATTACCGGGACTTCTTACAACGAGAGATTTGAAAAAGATGATGAGGAGAGAAAAATGAGACGCACTTTAGTGATGGTGATGGCAGTGATAGCGATGATGAGCCTGGCTGCCAGCGCAGGCACGATCAGCGGGAAAGTTTCAGGCGTCGCTGGTGAGTCCGTGGTTTATGTGGAAGCACCCGCAGGCAAGACCTTCCCCGCTCCGACGCAGCAGCCTGTGATTGATCAGAAGGGCTTGATGTTTCAGCCGCATATCATGGTGGTGCAGCAAGGCACGACTGTGGAATTCCTCAACAGCGATAGTGTTGCCCACAATGTGTTCTGGCCTTCCGTCGGCGGCAACAAGAAACTCACCCACAACCTGGGCACTTGGCCGAAGGGCGAAAAGCGTCCGTTCAAGTTTGACAATCCTGGGGCAGTGCCGCTGTTGTGCAATGTGCACCCGGAGATGTCAGGCTATGTTGTGGTATCGCCGACCCCGTACTTCGCTAAAACGGATCCGTCAGGCGCCTACAAAATCGAGAATGTTCCCGACGGCAGCTATACCGTAACGGCGTGGCATGAAGGCGCCAAGAACCAGTCCAAGCCGGTCGCTGTGGCGGGCGACAGCAAAGCGGACTTCACGCTGAGCAAATAGGGAAACAGGGAGCGGGCGGCCACGTCCGCTCCCTGCCTTCTTCGAGTAGAATGCTTTCCATTAAACGAACACACTGGGAACCGCCATCTTGCTGAAACGGTTCAAAGACAAAAAAGTGGACCGGGATTGGTTGAACACCAATTTCCCTTGCATGATGGCTTGTCCAGCCCACACCAACGCGGGCCGTTACGTGGCGCTCATTGCGGAAGGGCGATTCGAGGAAGCTTATAAGTTTGCTCGCGACCCTAACCCGCTGGCGAGCATCTGCGGTCGGGTCTGTGCCCATCCCTGTGAAACTGCCTGCCGCCGTGGGGATATCGATCGACCCATCGCAATACGAGCTCTCAAGCGTTTTCTGACGGAACGGCACGGTCCTGAATCGAAGCGTCCTGTCGACATCAATGCGGGACGCGGCCAGAACAAGCTACCCTTCAAAGTCGCCGTGGTCGGCGGCGGCCCGGTGGGACTATCGGCGGCACATGACCTGGCTCTGATGGGCTATTCGGTCACGATTTTTGAAGCCGCTCCCGTGGCCGGCGGGATGCTTTACCTCGGAATTCCCGAATACCGCTTGCCTCGTGACGTGGTGGAAGCGCAAGTGCGAGAAATTCTTGCGACCGGCGACATTACTCTTAAGCTCAATCAGGCAGCCGGACGCGACTTCACGGTTTCCGACTTGCGCCACCAGGGTTTTGATGCGGTGCTGGTGGCCGTGGGCGCGCATCGCAGCCGCGATCTCACCATCCCCGGCGTTGACTTGGACGGAGTTTACAAGGGCATCGATTTCCTGCTCAACGTGAATCTCGGCTACAAGTTCACCATCGGCAAAAAGGTCATTGTGATTGGCGGCGGCAACGTGGCCATGGACGTGGCGCGTTCGGCGGCTCGCGAAGTGGTTCGGCAGCATGTCGCCGGAGTCGAAGACCTCGAGCCTTCGCTGGAGAGTGTAAGTGCCGTGGCCACAAAAGAGATGGTGGACGTGTCACTCTCTGCCCTTCGCTTGGGCGCGCAGGAAGTGCATCTCGTGTGCCTGGAAAAACGTGAAGAAATGCCGGCGGCGCTGGAAGAGATTGAAGAGGCCGAAACGGAAGGCATCGTCATGCATCCCGGCTTGGGCCCCAAGCGCATGATCGGCAAGGACGGCAAGATTGTGGCGCTGGAGACGCTGAAGACAAAATGGGTCTTCGACCAGAACAAGCGCTTCAATCCTGCGTTCCACGAGGGCAGTGAAACGCAACTGGAGTGCGACACCATCATCATGGCCGTCGGCCAGGCGCCGAATCTGGACTTTCTCAAACCCGAAGACGGCGTGGAACTGTCTCCGCGCGGGCTGATCGCGGTGAACCCGCAAACGCTGATGACCTCGGCGAGCGGAATTTTTGGCGGTGGCGACTGCGTTTTCGGCCCGCGTTTGATCATCGATAGCGTGGCGGACGGCAAGCGCGCCGCTGTGGGCATTGACGAGTTTCTGCGTGGCCAGAAACACCCAGAACCCATTGTCGAAGTCGAGATCTTTAAGCGCCACAGCATGCCGTTGGAGTTGTTGGACCTGGCTCGCCCGCCCATTCCAATGCTGCCGCTGGAGCGCCGTACCGGGGTGACCGAAGTCGAGGTCGGCTACGACGCTGCGTCGGCAATGGAAGAAGCCCAGCGCTGTCTGCACTGCTGGGTGAACACGATCTTCGAGGGCAGCCCGGAAGATGGGAGCATGTGCATCTTGTGCGGCGGTTGCGTGGATGTGTGTCCGGAAAACTGCCTCGATCTCGTATCACTGGGTCGCATCCAGTTCGAGCCGGAAACCGTGCAGCAGATCCGCGAACACCAGGAATTGTTTGGCGTGGAGCTCGACGAAGTGGCGGCCGACGAACTCGGCATCGTGACCGGGTCCGCCATGCTGAAGGACGAGACTCGTTGTATTCGCTGCGGGCTGTGTGCCGCGCGCTGTCCGGTCGGCACTATCACCATGGAGTCATACAACCTGGCTTCCGCCGAGCGAACCGGATTGATTTCAATTGAAGCCATTGATGGACCACTCAGACCCAAATCGCCAGTTACGGTTGGAGGCCCGAAGTAGTCGTCCGAGGTAAACAATGTCCGAAGAAAAAAAAGTCACGCCAGCGGAACCAGGCAAGGAGTTCGACCGCCGCGCCTTTTTCGTGAAGCTGGGATTGGGATCGCTGAGTATCGCGGCTGCCGGCACGGCGGCATTTTCATACCAGTTTCTCTCGCCGAATGTTTTGTACGAGCCCTCTCCCATCGTCAATGCCGGCAAGCCGGAAAATTATGCGGTGGATTCCGTGACGATGGACGTGAACGCAGGAATTTATCTCATCCATGCTCAAGAAGGTTTTTTTGCGCTGAGTGCCGTCTGTACCCACCTCGGCTGCCTGACCGCATGGAAACCTGAGTTGGGGATCATCGCTTGCCCTTGCCATGGCAGCAAGTTCACGCGCTACGGGGTTAAGATTGCAGGTCCGGCCCCCAGGCCGCTGCCCTGGCTGCAGACCTGGATCAGCGACGACGGTGATCTGATGGTGGACCGTTCCATCGACATTCGTCCCATGCAGTTTGTGAGGGTGTGAGCGTGGCGAAAACAATCGCGAGCTACTTCGAGGAGTTACGCGGCACCCGGGTTTGGCGTTCGGTTTTCCGGAGCGGGACCGGATCCAGCACTCTGCATCGAGCGCTCGCGGTGCAGCAGAACGTATTTCTGCACCTTTTCTCCACCAAGGTGCGGACCCGAATGCTCAGCTTGAGCACGACCTGGTATCTGGGCACCCTGACCTTCGGAACGTTTCTCATATTAGTAGCCACTGGCATTCCCCTGATGTTCTATTACCATCCCTCGGTGCCACAAGCCTATGCGGACACTAAGGATCTGCAGTTTGTAGTTTCCTCCGGCTTATTTTTGCGCAACCTGCACCGCTGGTCCGCTCATGCCATGGTTTTTCTTGTGTTCGCACACATGTTCAAGGTGTTTTACCGTGGCGCCTACCGTCCGCCGCGCGAGTTTAATTGGGTCATTGGAGTCATCCTGCTGCTGATTACTCTGCTGCTTAGTTACACGGGCTACTTACTGCCCTGGGATCAGTTGGCCTTTTGGGCGATCACGGTCGGTTCGAACATCGCTTCTGCTGTGCCAGCGATGGGCAACAAGGTTCACTTCCTCATGCTGGGCGGAAATGTGGTGAACGCGAATGCTTTGTTGCGCTTTTACGTGCTGCACTGCATGATTCTGCCCCTGGTTGCGATACTTTTTGTCGCAGTGCATTTCTGGCGTATCCGCAAAGACGGCGGCCTCTACGCCCACCAGAGCGAGCCAAGAACGGCCGCGGCTGAACCGGCTACCGCCGCCGCGAAGGGGGCCCGATTCCAATGACCGATCCGAAAGATTTCATCGCTGGCATGGACTCGAATGCCCGCAAGTCGCCGACGCGTGTTGTCTTCGTCACCAGGCGCACCTCGGCGCAGGTCAAGGTTAGGGACGAAGATCAGGTGCAGACATATCCGGAAGTCCTCTTCCGCGCCATCGTCGCCATCGAGGTGCTTACGATCGCGTTGGTGGGCGTGTCTCTTCTGTTCAACGCGCCCCTGGAGGGCATTGCGGATCCCTCCCATACCCCCAACCCCGCCAAGGCGCCGTGGTACTTCCTTGGCTTGCAGGAAATGCTGCACTACTTTCCTCCGGTGGTCGCGGGTGTTCTGGTTCCGACTCTGGTCGTGATCGCGCTGATCGTGATCCCGTATTTCAACATTAACGTCGAGGCCGAAGGTTTGTTCCTGAAGGATCGCAAGCGTCGTCTGCTTATTTTCTACCTGGCTGCGGCTGGGCTTTGTTTGTTCTTGTTGTTGTTTGATGTGTACGTGGCGTTGGTGCCGACCCTGATCGTCGCCGGGTTCATGGTGCTGGCGGCGCAAAGTTCTCCGCAATCGACTTCGGCGTTTCGGAGTTATCTGGCCAATAAGCCACTTTCATACTGGATCATGACGTGGTTTCTGTTCGAACTGGCCGTACTCACGGCAGTTGGCACTTTCTTCCGCGGCCCGGGTTGGTCCTGGGTGTTGCCCTGGAGGAGCTAATTGCAATCCTCGTTGCAATCAATGAAGACCGCGTTATCTTCCCTGTGGCAGACGTTGTTCGGCCATCCGGTGAGCGCTTTTGGCGTGGTCAGTCTGGTGCTATTGATTTCGCTGGCCATTGCGCCGGCCAAGAATTACTTCAGTGAATGGCGTCACTACCAGAAACAGTACTTGGCGCTGGTTCGGAGCCGGGGAGAAGCGGTAACCCTGCAGCGCCACTTCCACGACGGAATCCAGCAGATCTGGCTTCCCGGGCTTGGAGTCGTAGATCGCTGCACCACCTGCCACGCCGGATTGAAAGAAGCGAGCCTGGCCGATGCCAACCTTCCCCAGCCCTTCCGCCGGCATCCGGTAATCCCGCACACGCTTGACCAGTTCGGCTGCGTGATGTGTCACCGCGGGCAAGGCCCCGCGACCACCGTCGAGCAAGCTCACAGCAGCACGGAGGCCTGGGAGCAGCCGACTTTGCCGGCACGGTACGTCCAATCCTCCTGTGGGCAATGCCATCGCTCTCCTCTGACCGGCACGCCGCAACTGAACCTAGGACGCAATTTGCTGGGCCGTTATGGCTGCGTGCATTGCCATACCATCAAACTACCCGATGGCAGCGCGATCAAGCCGACCGATGATCCCCCATCGCTTGAGCACATCGCCGACAAGACCACCCGGGAATGGATTTATGCGTGGTTGAAGGATCCTCAGGCCTACGCGGTCACCGCGACGATGCCGAATTTCAAATTGAGCGATCCGGATGCGCGCGATATTTCGGCTTTCTTGATCGCCAGCAGTACGCCCATCCCTGGAGACACGGCACCGGCCAGCCCCAGTAAAGAGAAAGACCAGAAGGCGCCCGATCCGACCGCTGGAGCCAGCCTGTACGGCGAGTCGTTCTGCGCCTCCTGCCATGCCGTGCAGAACGCCGCCGGGAATGTGGTGGGCGGCGATGTCGGTCCGGAACTGACCCGGATCGGCAACAAGGTGAAGCCGGAATGGTTGCGGGCATGGCTGCGCAATCCGCGTGTCTACGATTCCGGAACGGCCATGCCGCACTACCGTTTCACCGATCCGCAACTTTCCCTGCTGACTGCCTTCCTCGGCAACAAGACGGATTCCGATCTGCTGGCCAATGTGCATCTCGACGCCGCTACTCCGGAGCAGATTACGCACGGCAAGCTCCTGGTCACCGAATACGGCTGCGCCTCATGCCACGAGGTAAGCGGCATCAAGAAGCCGGATAACTTCGCTCCGGAATTGACCCGCATCGGGAGCAAGCCGCTGACGCAGATTATTTTCCTGCCCGGGATGACGCACGCTATACCGGATTACATTGCGGCCAAGATCCGGCAACCGCGTTCGTTTGGAGCGGCCCTGAAGATGCCGCAGTTCAGCCTCGCGCCCGCGCAAATTGATGCGTTGACCACCGCACTGCTCGCGCTAACCGACCGGGCCCATGACTTGCCGCTGGCATTGACGGTTCCGGCGAAACCGCCTTCGAATTACGAGCCCGCGGGCAAGGCCGGACAACTCATGGCGGACATGGCCTGCTTCACCTGCCACGCCATCAATGGTCGCGGCGGCGACATGGCTCCCGACCTGACTTGGGAAGGCAGTTCGGTGCAGCGCCAGTGGCTGCAGGCATTCCTGAAGAACCCCGGCACACTGCGTCCGGCGCTGATCCGCCGCATGCCGAGGTTCAACCTTTCCGATGACGACGCGAAGGAACTGACGGACTACATCATGACCGTTTATCAGACCCCGGCATTCGATCGCGACTCGATGCCGTCGAGCGGGTATCCGCCGGCTCAGGTGGAGCAGGGGAAACAGCTTTTCTATTCCAAGTATGCCTGCCAGGGTTGCCACATCATCGATACCAAGGTCGACAAAGGCTACGTCGGACCAACGCTCACGCAAGTAGGCTCGCGCCTGAACGCCGCGTGGATCTACCACTGGCTGAAGGACCCACAGACCATGCGGCCCGGCACCATCGAACCGAACCGCAACATGAACGACGAAGATGCCCGCGCTCTGACCACATTCCTGATGACGCTCAAGAGCTCCAGCAAGCAGGAGGCGAAGAAATGATCAGACACTGGCGGACATTCTTCGTGGTCTCCATCATTCTGGTAAGTGCAGGGTGCGCACGCAAGCCGGGACCAGCCTCTGTTCTAAAACCCTCCGGGTTTGGCGCCGCCCTGGTAGAGTCGAGTGGAGGCAAGCAGATCGGCGCGACCGGCATAGTTCTCGCTCAGCCCCTGGTCGTGCAGGTCAACGATGAACAAGGGACGGCCGTCACCGGAGCGCTGGTCGAGTTCAGCGGGCCTGTGGGTGTCAGCTTTGATCCTCCGAGCGGCCTGACCGATTCCAGCGGACAGCTCAGCACGAACGTCGCTCTGGGCAGCATGGCAGGCCGATATCAACTTACCGCACACACACTCACGAAAGCTCAGAAATCAGTCGAACTGAAGATTGAAGAAATTGCGTTGGGATATCAGGAACAGGTGGGATACCAGCTCGACAACAAGTATTGTGCTCGTTGCCACGACCCAGAGTCCACGTCGGAGCGTGTTTCCAATTACGACAATCTTGAGGTCAAGCCGCACCCGTTCACCGAGGGCGACACCCTAAACAAAATGAGCGACGCCGAACTGACGGCCATCATCAGTCACGGCGGACCCGCACTCAACAAGTCTGCATTGATGCCCCCGTACGGCTATACTCTCAGCAAGACAGAGATCGAGGCGCTGATTTCTTACATCCGCCTGATCTCCGATCCTCCCTATCATGCTTCCGGAATGGTCTATGCACAAAAGTAGGGCCGGTTGGCTCGGCCTTGTTCTTTTCGTTACCAGCGCCTCGCTTGCTCAAGTTGTATCGCCGGTCGAAATCAAAGACCCCGCATTGCGCGCCCTGCAGCAGCAATACATGGACGACTTGAGCCGGGCCGGCGAGGACATTCTCGCAACCCAGTTCGATTACCCGTTCTACCTCAGCCGCAAACTCGACCTCGACCAGGCACAGCAGCAAATCGCAGATCAGCGATCTATTCGCTTCGACAGCTATAACGGCAAGACTGTGCTCGCGATCACGGGCAACTATTATGCCGCTTACTCCGCGCAAAAGATCAGTCCCGGACAGCGGGCGCGGAGCACTTTTCTCAACGTGGTCATGCCGATCCTAAAAGCGGCGGTGCCGCGCTTTCAGAACAACCAGCATGTGCAAGGGTACGCGGTGGAGATTTCGCATCACATCATGGGGAAAGTCATGGGAGTCGCCATGGAGCACCCGGAAAACCTGATGGTGTTTCTGCCGCGGAGCGGCGCTCTCAAGCTTGTTGCTGCCAAGGATGAGACATCACAGCAGGCGGCGCTGCTGCAAGGAGAGGTGTTTCTCAATGCACAACCCATCTCAATTTGGCTCAACGATGCAGGGCCCCCGTTGCCCGCCAATGATCACCCGGATGAAACTTCCGCCAACGCCCAATCGGATCCACCTCAAACGGGAGCTGAAATCGTTCCGGCGGGGAACGGCAGCGGAAGGCCAAGTGGCATAGCTACTGCCCTGAGCCCAGTGAAACCGAAAGAGCCGCCGGCGCCCCCGGCCCGCGATACCTCGACGCAGGCGTTGTCTGCCGTGCAACTCTCCAACCAGCCAGTGGTCGATCAGATCGTGAAAGAGCTGGAGTCACAAGCCCACTTCGTTTCCTACGCGCCCCCGAAATTCGTGGCTTTCCGTCAGGGAATTTATCTTGAGCTCTCACTGAATTCCACGTTGCCGGTGTCTGCCGCGGGATCGCGGTACAAGCTGGCAGCCACGGCTTTCGATGACCACGTTGCCCACCTCATCCGTCCGCTGCTGGCTTATTTCAAGGATGCGCAAGAGTTTGACGGGATCGGCTTCAGCACGAACATCCATCTTGCCGGCAAGTCAGCCGCCAGCGCATCCGAAGCCGTGGAATTCTTCTTTACGCTTCCCTCTCTGCGCTGCTACGAGAAGTACGATTGCACCGGCCAGCAACTTCTGGACGCCGGAACCGTACTAATCAATGGCGAACGTGTTGCCCTCGATCTGCAAATCGCCGAGGGCGGCTCCAGCCACTGAGCTGCGGTGACTTGGCTCTGGCTTGGGTGCGGAATGAGCCACGCCTCACGTGAGGCTGGGCAGTTTCAGTTTTTCCTCGGCCTTATAGATACCCGAAATCTTGTGTCGCGGATTTGCCGGTTCACAGGGTCAATGGCTTCGATGCTCTTGGTAGGGGCAGGCGGCGCTGGAGCGGTGGGGGGGCAATAGTCATTTTGCCGGAGGCTCCAAGGTGGCATAACTCTTCAAGTCAAAGTGGGCTCGAGGACCACGGCTCTGCAGCACGCGGCGTGTGATCTCCGCCGCCAAGCGATCGAGAGGATAAGCGGCATCGGACAGTCCTGAGCCGTGCACCAGGCCAGGCATTCCCCAGACCACGGAGGAAGCTTCGTCCTGGATGATGACATCTCCGCCCGCGTCGCGAATATCTTGCGCTCCGAGCACGCCGTCCGAGCCCATGCCGGTCATCACCACTCCAAGAACATTTGCCCCATAGGCCGCTGCCACGGAGCGAAACAGCACATCGACCGCCGGGCGGCAAGAGTTCTCCTGGGGGCCCTGATTCAGGTTCAGACGCCAGTCCATGCCCGCGCGTATCACTTTCATATGGAAATTTCCCGGCGCGATCCAGGCGTGCCCGGGTGAAAGGATTGCGCCGGCACGGCCCTCTTCCACGGGAATGGCGGAGTGGCTGGCAAGCCGTTCCGCCAGCAGGCGGGTGAAAATGGGCGGCATGTGCTGCACCACGACAATCGGGACGGGAAAGTCGTTCGGGATCCGCGGCAAGACTTCGGCCAAAGCGTTCGGACCGCCGGTCGAAGTTCCGATGGCCACGATTCCGATGCGTGGGTTGGAGCGTAGTTGAACTTTCAATGCCGGACGGGCCGCTGGTAGCGGTAGGAGTTTCAATGGGGCAATGCCACACAACGCCTTGATCTTGGGGATGAGTTCGATGCGAATGCGCTCGAGCGCAACCGTGGGACTGCCGGTGTTGCTGGGTTTTGTGGCATAGTCCGACGCTCCGAGCGAGAGCGCATCGAGGGTCGCCGCCGCTCCGCGCTCGGTGAGGGTGCTGAACATGATGACCGGCAATTTGGGATACAACTTGCGTATCGCCGCCAGGGCCTCCAGGCCGTCCATCACCGGCATCTCGATGTCGAGCGTAATCAGGTCGGGTTTGAGCAGTGAAATCTTCGCCAGGGCAATTCGCCCGTCGCTGGCCGTACCAACTACCTCCAGCGCGGGGTCTCCCGACAGGGTGTCCGAGAGCAGCCTGCGAATCACCACCGAATCATCCACTACCAGAATGCGAATGGGAGCCACAGCAAATCGTGTCTGTCCGTTTCATGATCGAGGCAACCGGCCAACGGACCGCGGCCGGAAACACTCAAATACAAAGCACCCAACCCGAGCAGCCAGAGGGTGCGCCGAGCTTACGAGCCCGCACGAGCCGCCCTGCTCTGCGCTTGAGCGCTGCCCTTCCTTTCCAAATGGGGAGTGCTTTCCAATCGGCGGGTAACTTCTCTGTTGCTGCCTGCCTGCTTGCGCCTCTTGAAGCGTGCCTTCCTTGGGTAAGTGAGTTTTCATTTCGTGGGGAATAGTCAGTTCAATCTCTTCAACTCTCCATCGTCTGTTCAAGCAATTTTCATTAGGGGGCCATCTCCCTTTGGGACGGGAAGCAAGCCAGAGGCCGTGTTTCGTTAGAAATTCAATAGTTAGCCCCTAAGTGTGTTTGAGGATACCCAGGTCAACATCCCTAGCGGCCCGTGGTGCAAGTGCGATTCGTATCAGGGCTCGCCTTCACAGGCTGCGGAAAAATTCACGAATGTGTGGATCACCGTGGAAGAGCGGCCCTTCAGGGCCGCGTAAGCCTTGTGAAATCAGCGCGGGTTTAGCCCCGGTGGTCGTCTTTCCTCGGCAGATTGCCTTTTTCCACAGCCTCTTCAGGCGCGCCGAAAACGCTTTAGAATGAATCCGCCTTCAGGCGCTGGATCTCGGTATTCAAGCTTCATCACAGGCTGCTAGCCCCCAATTTCAACGAGAAGCCATCTCATAATGAACCGAAGGAGTAAACCGCCGGATCCCTCAGGGGCTAAAGCCCGCGTCTTTATTGGCTCTGGGCGGCACGGCTGAAGCCGTGCCCTTCCCAAAACGATTTATGAGATAGCTTCTAGTTATCGATTCTGGGCGGCATGTCACTGAAGAGAGTGCAGGTGGAGCGCGTCTCTCCGTGTTTGGCGGGGTTACGAAAGGATTCGACGTCACGGAAACCCTTCGGAGTCAACTCAGTGGTCTCCAGACTCGAAGCCAGCAGTTCGCGCATGACATCACCGTCGCTGGCACTCTACAACACCTGTGAGGACGTCGATGCACTCGTCGCGGTGCTGTTGCGAATCCGGGCCGGGCGGGGACTATAGCAAACTGTGAGCTGATTCACCGCTGGTGAGTGCAGATTTGTCAGGTCGCGGAAGCGGGCAGAACCGCCCCGCACGGCCAAATCGTCCGGCGTCATGGGCGTGGTCAGAATAAAGTTCGCCTTGCCCTGACTCAGCGCATAAGAAGCTCGCTGACGCTGGCCGGTTTCCAGTCCACTGTAAGCAACCTGCGAAAAGCCGAACCCCTTGCGGTAGAAGTAAGCTGCCTGCCGCGCGTTGCCGACCCAGAATTCGACGTGGTGAATGCATTTCAGCTTGAGTGGGTTCTCCGTCCGCTTGCTCCCCGGATTCCATCTTCGCACACCGTCCCGCGCTTCAACCCACACTTTCCGTGAAGCTGCGCGCAGCCCGCGCCGGTTCGTCGCGCTCAGTGCGTTTCAATCGACACCAATTCTCCTTCGTGCTTCCCCACCGCACGGTAGTTCACCGACACGACCCGATTCTTCCAATCGCAGGAAAACTGATCTTCTCCAATCACCAGCAACGATTTGTAATCCGAAGCATGCATCTTATAAGTCGTCATACCGCTCAAGATAGTAACCGTCGCCTCGGGAGGCTTTGAGCAATCACTACTCACGATCTTGCCTTTCAGAAATTGCACCGGCCCGGTTGTTCCCGGCTTGACGGGCGCCGGTTTCGGCGTCGCATCCGTCTCCTCATCTTCCGACGCGCTCGCGGCCGCCGAAGGAGTGCTCGCCGCGCCCGCTGCTGCCGCGCTTTCCCCCGCTCGCTGCGGACGCACTCCATATTTCTGCAGCGTCTCCAAATCGTCCAATTGCTGTTTGGCTGCTGCTGCCGCCGCCCGATCCGGTCCCGCCTTCAGCCGCGTAAACACCCCCCGCGCCAGATCCCACTTCTTCCCCGCAACATAAATCTGTCCCAGGTTGAACTGGTACTCCACATTCCGCGGCGCCAGAGCGATCGCCTGCCGTTGCGCCTCCAGCGCCGAGTTGATTCCGCCTCCCTCCACTCGCGCCATTGCCAGCATGTTATAAGCGTCGGCTAACTCCGGATACCAATCCGCTACCGCCCGCAGATCCTGCATCATGTTCGCCAGCCCCTGCATCTCTTGCCGCGTCGCCTGCGCCTTCTGATACTTCAGCGCCGAGCGGTAATACCAAATCCACGGGTCTCGCGGATTCAGTTCCGTCGCCTTCTCCAGTTCGTCGGCGGCCGCGTCGTACCGCTTCTGGCGCAAATGGTCCCAGGCGAGCCCGCGATGCGCCGCCTCATTATCTTTTGGATCCGCCGTCAGCTGCTGCAAATCGTGCAGCGCCTGATCGCGATGTTCCGGAACGCGCGCCATCACGTCGTCAATCACCGCTCTCGCTTCCTCATCCTTAACCGAGGTGACCGCCATCCCGATGTCGTCCGCGTCAAACGGCAAAGCGAAATGATCTGGTTGCTGAATGTCCACCGGATTTCCAATCGGCTTCTTCGCCTGATCAAGCGCAATGCCCAATCCGCTCAACGATTTGAAATAGGTCTTCACCGCCTCTTCCATCTGCTCCGGCGACAAATCAAACGCCTGCACCATCGCCTTCTCCACCGGCACTTTCTGGTTCAGCACCAGATCGAAGTACATCCCCGCCTCCGGCATCTTGTTCTTGTTCACCAGATAGTGGACGACCATCCACGACTGGGCATAGTACAGAGTGTTGTGCGTCCCCTCGCGCGCCCCCGAACCGTCATGCTTCATCGTGAACAAGTCCACCATCGACAGCCACACCGGCGAACTCACCAACTGCGTCAGCGACTGTGGCGTATTCGGGTCCCGCCGCAGTTCATCGAAGATGTCCTCGTGCCATTCCGGCGCCAGCTCCGGATCGCCTCCGATCTCCACTTGCCTGCCGATCTGTATCGACCCAAAATATTCCGCCAGCCCTTCGTCGAACCAGCCCTGCGCCGGAGGATAGTTGTAATTCAAAAGATAATGCGCCAGCGGATGCGCCACCGATCGCCACGGATCGGCTTCAAAGAGATTCAGGACGATATAAACCCGATCCGACCCCGGCACATAAAACCCAGCCGCCATGCTCTGTTTGGCCGGAGCAACCATGCCGTACTGCTTATCGCTCTTGAGCGCGATGACGGTGATAGGCACGGGCATTTTCAACTTGTCTTTCATTATCAGTAGTCCAAAAACCGCCCGCATCTGCTCCATCCGCAAAGCAACTTCCCGCCCGCGCTTGTCCCCCGCATCCGTGAGCACGGAAAAATGCGCGGAATGCACTTCGACCCACTTAGGCTCATCCTTGGCGAACGCCAGCCGCGAGAAACAACCCGCGAGCAGCAAACTCAAAGCAATAGTGCCGATACCGAACCAGCGCTTCACGGTGAAATCCTTCCATAAAAATGCTAGCACGCCAGGCAGCGCGCGGCTAAACAACCACGACCGCGAAGAAGCGCCATTCGAATAGCCGATGGAGAGACGGGGTCCTCGCCCGTCGCCTTTTACCTTGGCCCCACCCCGGCTCGCACGTTACACTCTCGTCCGTGACCTCGGCCCCTTCTTCCCGTCTCGCCTGGATCGACTGGATGCGCGGCCTCGCCTGCCTCCTGATGTTCCAGACGCACTGTTACGACGCTTGGCTAGGCGGCAATGCCCGCAACACTCGCTTCCTCAAAGGATCGCAACTCCTCGGCACGCTGCCCGCGCCACTTTTTCTTTTTCTAGCCGGAGTTTCCTTCGCCCTGGTCGCCGGCAAACTCATTCGCAAGAACCTGAGCCCCGCCGAAATCACCCGCGCCATGGTCCGCCGCGGCGCCGAAATCTTCGCCTTCGGACTCCTCTTCCGCCTGCAGGAATTTCTCATCGCCTGGGGATGGGCCCCGTGGTCCGACTTACTCCGCGTGGACGTCCTGAACATCATCGGCCTCTCCATGATGCTGATGGCGCTAACCTGCGGCATCACCCTAAGCATCGCCCACCACCGTTCCCGCACAACGCAAGTAATAGATAAAGTAACAACGCCAGTAAGAATGTTAGTCGCTGCCGCCGTCGCCGCCGCGGCTCTAATCGCCCTGCTAACTCCGCCGCTCTACACCACCTGGCGACCAACCTGGCTGCCCTGGCCGCTGGAGTCCTACATCAACGGATGCCACAACCTTGGCGCCCCCCAGCACTGGCTCTTCCCTCTCTTCCCCTGGGCCGCCTTCGCCTTCGTCGGCCTGGCCACTGGATTCATTCTCTTCAGCGACCGGGCCCGCAACCACACCGCCGAAGCGCTAGCCCTCTTCGCCGCCACGGGAGCCGTCGCAATCCTGGCAGCGCGCCAACTCGACCACTCTTCCTTCCATCTTTATTCCACCTATGACTACTGGCACACTAGCCCGAACTTTCTAATGATGCGCATAGGTCTTTTATTAGTGATCACCTTCCTGACTTATGCCTGGTGCCGCTGGGGACTGGCAACCCACGGCTTCAGCCCGCTAATTCAACTTGGCCAGACGTCCCTCCTCGTCTACTGGGTCCACTTGGAATTCGTCTACGGACGCTTCTCCCTGCTCCCCAAACGAGCCCAAACCATCCCCACCGCTTCGCGAGGATTGCTGGAAATTTTTCTATTCATGCTAATCCTCTCCCTCCTCCGCACAAGAATCGACTGGAAAAGAATTGACTGGAAAAAGATGACCCGAAGAGTCCAGCCCGCATAGGCGCCTGAGGTCTGCCTACGACTAGTTTTTCCGCAGCCGCTGACGGCGACTGCGGAGCGCAACACGAGTTTGTCAGCAATCTGGTGTGGCCCAACGGCCGCGCCTTTTCTATTTGAGGACGCATTGAACGAGGACACGATGAAGACACCCGGGATGAACATCCGCAAGCCTAAAGAGCGCGGCGAGTGGGCCGAACTTTGCTTCATGACCAAAGGCTCGATTCCATCTTCCAGAGATTCAATCTGGGATGGAAAACCCGCACCCGCTCCGTATTTACACAAGCACCTTACGCCACTGGCCCGAAGGCGAAGGTCACCCGCATCGCATCATTTATAATCGAATCACAGTCGGGGCGTAGCGCAGCCTGGTAGCGCACCTGCCTTGGGCGCAGGGGGTCCGCGGTTCAAATCCGCGCGCCCCGACCAATTAACCCCCTGCACTTCACGCTGATAGCCGTAACTTCGATGCAGTGTCGCGATCCTCTATTTCAACGCTGTGCCCAGTTTTGTGCCCACCCAGCCTGGACATGGCCGATAAGACTGCATCCTCTGACGGGTGAACGTAACGGCTGGAGATCGCAATGGAGCTATGCCCCGCTATGCGTGCCAATGTCCAAGCGTCACAGCCCGACTCACCGAGCCGCGTCAGGAACGTGTGGCGGAGGCTGTACAACACAAACGGACGAACACCAGCCAGCAGGAGAGCCTTTTTGTGCTGCTTCTTGAGGCTGGACGGCTCGACGTGCCCACTCGATGTCGGCGCAGTCCAGATCCAACCCTCTAGAGGTCTCGCCACGCGCTCCCAGCGGTTTTCTAGAATTGCTCTGACCCGCGGGGTCATCGGGAGCACGCGGCGTGCAGCAGCGGTCTTTCCGTGCGTGACAAGCAGCGTCCCATTGCGCCCATTCGCCCAGGTAATCGACTCCCAGCGGAGGCGGTAGCATTCTTCAGGGCGCATTCCTGTGTCAATCAAGACGGTCGCTATTGAAGCCAGCAATTCAGACCCAGCGCCAAGATAGCGGACTTCTTCGTCGTCACTGACAACACGTTCCCGGTGGCGCTCACCAGGTAGCCTCTTTATTGTCGGCACTGACTTTAACTCGCCCCACTCGACAGCCAGTCGCAGCATCCGCCGCAAAACGCGAACGGAACTGTTGACGGTGCTCACCTGCAAGCCTTGGGACTGGCGATATGCCGCAAACTCCGCAGCCCGCTCACTCGTTATCTCGTCCAGTCGAAGGCTGGCCAGGGCTCTGCAGTTTCGGATCGCTCGCAGACCAACCCGGTAGAAATCGAGCCAAGTCTTGGGTGACGACTGCCCGAACGTCGCCTTGGCCCACGGCTCGAAACGGTCGTCGCAGAACTCGGCAAGCGTCATCGCAATCTTCTTGTCGCGAATCCCTACTTCCCCCTTTGCCAGCGACGTGCGGTGCGCTGCTTCCATCTGACGCGCGATTTTGTCGTTGCCCTGCTTCGTGGACTCGCGCACCAGTTTTCCGTTCCACATGAATTTGTACCAGTAGACTTCGCCACGCTTGTATATGCTCACTTTTTGCCTCCCTTTTTTGCCTTCGCCTTCGTTCCTTTCGCCTTGGGACGCCCGCCGAGCTTGCCCCACTCCCGCATGCGGCGGACGAATTCCTTCTTGCCCCACTTCGCCGCTCGCGCCTTGGCGCTCTTGCAGCCCATCAGGCTAGCTGCCTTGCTCACGTCGGTCACATCACAACTATAAACCTAACGTTAGGTTATTGCAAGTCAAATCTTGCCACGTCTGCTTGACTACTGAGTTTGGTGCGCTACACTCAGCCTGAAGTCGGCTAGGGTCGCTCCCGAAAAGCGGCTGCATCCCGGCCCGCCTGCCGATGCCCCGGAACGGGATGCCACGCGGGAGGTGGGGTGTGACGACTTCCAACAGTCCGATTAGGGCGAGCGCTGACGACAGTTTTGGCGATCTTTCGCTTGCTTTGGAGAAAGCGCTAGTTGAGAGCGATTATGCTCTGCTATCAGTTTTGAAGGAGATCTCTCCCCAGGAGTTGAGCGAAGGACTCCGACAATTAGAGGAGAAGATCTCTCAGAACGGAGCGAAAGGCGACTTAGATACGCTATGCTCAGCCAGTTGTAATCGAGAAGATCTGTTGTGGCTTTCGCAATGGTTCTCGAATGAAACAATCTTCCAGAGCAATGAAGGTTGGATGTACAAACCTGGTGAGCGAACGACGGAAGCTATGCTGGGGATGCACTCCAAGAAGCTACGAAAGTTGGTTACTCAACTGAACAAAGTCGCCGTTGATGTCGAGCGGGTGAATCGGCACTTTCAGTTTGGAGTTCTGCTCTCGACAAGCAGATCCCTTAGCCCGCTCTGGTCTCTTCAGGGGCTACTCCGCGTGTATGCGCGTCTATTACGGTATGCCACTCGCCACTTCGGTTCCGGTACACACACTTACCACAACATTGCAAAGGCCCGGCTGACAACCTACATCAAGAGTAGGACCGGGAATTTTCACGACAAAGAAGTTGCGGCTCTGATTTCGTCCCTGTCAGGCGATGAAGGCTGTTACTACGATGCCACCGCACACAGTGTGTGGCGGAGGAAACATTACCGGCGCCTGAAGGACGTCGACCCGAGCTTAGTATCTGAGGGGCCGATAACGGGGCTCGTTCGGCATTCCTGAAACCCTAGCGGCTCTCCCGCTTGGAATTTCGTACCCACACTCTGAAACTCGTGCACTTGCCCGTCTCCACGTAAGCGGAAAAGGCGGAAAACGCGCATTTCCGCTTCTGTTCTGGAGAACTGCTCCGCGATACCTTGGCCCACGGAGGGTTTCACAAATGGACACAATGCCCCAGATGCTTGACGAAAAACAGGTCGCTCGCACACTAGCAGTTTCGGTCGCAGCGCTTCGCAGGTGGCGACACGAAAGACGCGGTCCGCAATTCGTGCGCCTAGAACGCTGCGTCAGGTATGACGTGCGCACTATCGAGCGCTTTCTATCAGAAAACGCCTCAGGCAACAAAAAAGCTGCCGATTCGAGGTCGGCAGCAGAGCGGGAGGTGCGTGTTGCAGACGCAACCACCCGTCGTTAATTCTAATCCACTGCGCCGTTCGCCGCTCACGGAACATTCACCGATAACGTTGTTACCTGAGGAGCTTTTGGAAGGCGGATTCCGCGGTCCTGTAGGGGTTCGCACCCGTGGGGCCATCCTTGCCGACTTGGCAGCCACTGCCGGAGATGAACCGGCCTGCGACCGCCTCCGCGAAGAACTCGGGGAACACGACGCGCGGCGTAATCCGTTCACGAAGGAAGGCGACATCAACCCCGAGTGGTCACGGTCCATGTCCAAGGGGAATCGCGAAGTGCTGGCGCTCATGAGCACCCTGGCTGGTCCGGATCCCGATGACGACACAGCAAGTCTGCTGCGCCGCGGCGCCACCTGCTTTCGGGGAGCGCCCACCGGCCATGTCCTGCGAAACCGCCTCACGAGTATGCGGAAGCCGCGTTTCTGGCGTTGCCAGTGGCCGGTCTGCCCCAAGTCGTGCTGCCCCGGTTCCGTCGAAGGGCACCGTTATGCCGACTACCGCGACGTCATCGAACCTGCTGTAAGTGATCTGGCGGACCCGCAGTTCTGGCTTGTGATTCCCTCCATTGAACTCCCGGACGAATCCTCCGCCAAAAATCTGGTCGAAAAAGCCGCGTCTTACGTCGGTCGGCAGTCAGGGGGCATTCGCTTCGGATCGTGGATGAGCCGGCGGGACGGGCGCCATCACCCAATCATCGCCGGAACGGAGTGGCTGGGCGAGGTATCCGTTGCCACAGGCGGTGTGGTGGCGTTTAACACCATAGGAACCCGAGGGGCCCATATCTTCATTAAGGTGTCAGACGCCACCACAACTGGCTTTCCCAATGGTGCTGGCCGTGGGCAGCGGCGCCGAGTTCCGCCCGGAGTTGATGGAGCGGCGTTGGTTTAGGCTTCAGAGGAACTTGAACATTGGCATACCAAGGCTGGATGTCATGGAGATGACGGACTTGCTTTTCGCGTGGCGGATCTATCTCGACTGGTGGTCGCAGGTCTGGTTTGAGGGCAAAGACTCACTCGAATTGGCGCGCTTGCTGTTGGCGTGGCATCGGCAGCGCTTGGACGTTCGCAGCCCTCTAGGTGCGTTACGGGGCCAGGTCGGCGCGAGACGCAAGCAAGCACGGGACCAGCGTAATCGTAACCCGGACGAATGGGAGCGCGAGTTTTACATCGAAGACCTCGGCGAAGCGACGGAGGGCGGTGTATGGCGGCGCATACAGGAGCTGAACGAAGAGGTCAGGGAGTGTAAGCGCAGGATTTCCGCTCTCGAAGGGGCCAAGAATTAAGAGAAGGACAGGTATCCGGATGCGGGCTGCGCAATGCGAGGCAAAGGCGCTGACGATCTGTCACTCGACCATCGCGCGCTTTGTCACCCTCCCATCTCACTCCCCCGCCACAATTCGCGGGCGCGCGCGCCGAGAGCGCTAAGACCAACACGGGAGTGTGCTCCGAACTCCCGTGATCTCGTTCCCAGCCATTGACGGGATCGGGCGTATGGGGCATACTCCCGCGTTTACGGCTCTCCAGGGGGGATGGAAAGCGACGGTAGTGTCTCAGTTTCGATTTTAGCGCCGTGAATGGCGGCGGCTGTGGCATATGGCCGCTGGCTTATCCGATCACGTTTGGAGTCTTGAGGAAATCGTGCTGCTTGCAAACTAAAGGAGCTTGCCGTGGACACTAGGATCATTGACTCGGCGATTTGGAAACGCGACAGATGCACCTGTCGCTATTGCGGTTTGTGTGGTCTTGACAATTTCGATGTTTGGATGCAACTCGGCATCGACCATATCATCCCTCGTTCCCGAGGTGGGGACGAATCTGACGAAAATAAAGCCTTAGCATGCAATGAGTGCAACTATTATCTCAAACGCGCATACATACCGAACGGCATTGATCGCGAGGAACGAATAGCCGACGCAGCACGACACATTCAAACAAAGCGCGACGCGTGGCGAGAGCGATTTGAGGAGATGATGAAGGAAATAAAGAATTCAAACTGAGACACTACCAAAGCGACTGGCAAGTTGACACTGCGGTTGCGAGCGGCGGGGTGCCTCACTCCTACAGTCCTCTGCAAAATTGCGGAAGCGCGGCTAGACCAATTCCGCCATTTTTTCCAGCTCTTGCCGTGTGGCGATCTTTTTTGAAATCAAAACCTCGTAAACAGCCGTCGATTGAGCAAGCGCCTGGGTTGCAAACTTCATCGTATCGGCCAAGACAGGAATCAGCATCTCCAATTCTCGGCTTACTGGTCGTTGCATTGGATCGTCGGGCATGTACGGCTCCTATCACGCTAAGAGTTGAGTCAAAGGCCAAATCGTATCGGTTATGCCTGTTGCCATCGCAGGCGTCACCCGCAGCGACGAATGCACGCGGCAGAAATTATAGTGTGCAAAGTGCGAAGCGGTCATAAACAGGAGGGCCGCGAGCAGCCTTATCGCCCCTAGTGCTGCGAGCGCCATGTGAAAGAAGACACCCACCCACGTGTAGGGCAAATCGCGTCTTACGAGGTCTTCGTGACTTTCATCCTGTCGCTCATCTGACACCGCGTTCTGCCGAATCAGCTTTGACAAGTCTAGGAAAAACTTGGCAGAGATCACGCCCTCGCTAAACAGGTGCGCTCTAATCATGCCGTAGGCCACTACCAGTAGGCTCGCGATTACAGTCGTGTCCTTGCTCGCGTAGTCATGCAAGAGGACAAGCAACGCGACCGCTAGTTCAACAAGGTACTGAATAACTGACACGAAAATAGCGTACTTTCCGCCGTTGGAGGGTCTGTCCCGCTTGGAATCCGCCTCCAGTTCAGATTCTTCATAAAAGCGCCGTGTATCGCTGGTCACACTGGACAAAGGAATCTGGGTCTGAGATTGGCCGCACGCCAAACAGGAAAGTGCTTGGTCGGGATTCTCAGCGCCGCAGTGGTTACAGAACATCCGCGCCTCCGCAATTTCGACAAACCCCCACTTTCCCCCAGCTCTTTCAAAATGTGCGCTGCCGCTTCACCTGTGCCGAAAATCGCGTTCAGTTCACCGCCCAGCATGTGACGGACGCCTCGTTCAGACGGCAGCTCCATCTCCATGCCGATTCTCCATTGCCTTGAGATTGTCCCCCCGCCAGCGAGCGCGTGATCTTACCCCAGAAAGTAATACTTAAATGGTGCGGAATCATGAGACTGCGGTCTTCTTTCGCGTGGCCTTCCACGTCACAGGACAAATATCCCCCGAAGACTCCTACATAGGGGCTGAGTCTTCCCTCCCGTGTTGGGACAGCAATACAGTCGCGGTATTCGCCTGGCATCCAGCCGTTTTGTCCGATGTATGTGGCTGTGACTTCGTGATGTGGAATCCAGCCGAGCCCGTCCAATATCTCCCGCGCCTTGAGCCCGCCAACGACCAAGATGAAAATCACGAGTGCCGAAACAGCTATCTTCCTCATAGAAGCCAAGATTGTGAGCACGCTGCGAACGCGATGGGAGGGAACCCATCGGACTACAAAATGGCTCGCTGATTCCAAAGCACTTACGCTCTTTCGGACGTGATTTTAACACATTTTGACCTATGCAATTGCGGCGTTTTGCGGCGAAATGAGAATTCTGCGGTGAAGTTGCGGCGAAGTCTGCCTTCACAAAAAAACAAATCGGCTCGCCAAGTAGTAGCTCCCGGCCTTGGTGTTTTAGGCTAAGCCACTTGGGTACTTGTAAGGAACTCACCAAAGGTTAAGAGTTCCCTTAAGCACCCAGAGCTCCTCCTCCCCCAGCCCCAGGCGCTACAAAAACCAGGAGGGTTAAAAAATGAAAAAGCTCGGATTGTTGCTGTTTCCACTACTGGCAATTACCCTGATGTTGGGGGGGACTGCCTTCGCTCAAGGTGACCCAAGTGTCGTTGACACAAGTGTCTATTTCGTCACCTACTTTTCCAATGCACATACCACTGGCGCTCCGGATGCAACGTTGCGTATCGTCAACGATGGCGACATTAGCACAGGTACAGGCGAATGTATTGGCGCCAAGTGCGGAGGAAATCTTTGGGCGGACATCTACGTGTTCGATGACAGCCAGGAGCTGCAGGAGTGCTGCAGCTGCGAAATTACGGCAGACGGTCTGCTCTCCGAATCCGTGAATCTAAACCTCACGTCTAACACCCTGACCGGCAGGGTGCCCACACGTGGCGTCATCAAGGTCATTTCGGACCCGACGGGTTGCGCGTACGACCCCGTGCCGCTACCCGGGCTGCGGGCATGGAGCACCCACATCCAGGCAACGTCGGTCATTTTTGCGGCTGGAAAAGTCCCTGTGGAGAAGTCGCCTTTCTACGTTAGCGAAACCAGGATGGCCGACTCGAACCTCTCAGCGGATGAACTAGAAAGACTCGGGGCCCTGTGTTCTTTTGACGTAACGCTGGGCAGCGGGTCTGGCGTTTGCTCCTGCAACTTAGAAGACTATGAATTTTAGTAAAAAGGAATGGCTTCCGAGTTGAAGGGCGGTGAGGTAGGGCTGAAGTAGCTTCGTGGGGATAAAGCTGTTGCGGTACTTCCTCCTGAAACGGCTGGGAGTTTTTCCCAGCCGTTTGCTTTTTCGCTTCCAATGGCAAAAGAAAAGCCGCAGCAAGCATAGAAGGGTCACCCACGCGCAACGCGCTCAGCGGGGCCACAATCGTAAAAGCGGGGCATTCTGACGCGGGCTGACGGCAAGCCCGCTTCGCTATAGAATCCCCAAATGCCCGCCCGGAAAAAGATCAATCTGGAAAAAGTGAACGCGTCACTCGCCACTCCCTGCTCAAGTTGTGGATACCAGATTCCACCGGCAGAACTGCGCCGAATCAGTTCGACTCAAGTGCGTTGCCCAAAATGCGGAGTCACTTTCACCACAAGCGCGTCGGCCTGAATCGCGAAACTGAGGTACACGGCGGATACACGGGACGTATGCCCTTTTAAGGCGTATGAGCCGATCCACATTTTATATTTTTCATGGATTTACGGCCAATGTTGAAGTTCTAAATCAGCCTGTTCGGAGCTAGTTGGCCCCAAAGTTGGCCCCAAGTCTACTAAACCGATCGAGATTAACCCATAGTTGGCTAACTTTTGATGATCGAGATCGTCTCCCAGGCGCCAGGAACAATTTGGGGATGGTGAACTATGAGGGAGACTCCAGTGATCGCGCTACGGGGCTTCTAGAGGCCCAGATTTTGTATCCTGGAGGCATCTAGATCAAAAACGGCTTTCCCGCTCTGTTGTGCTTCTGCCGCTCATTTCTGTGATTTCCATTCGAGACGAGTGCTAGAATTTGCGCGAATGAAAACTGCCATTGGCGTTCTCACCTTCTCGATAATCGCAACCAGTTGCGTAGGCCAAGCGACTGGCGGATCGAAGAAGCCCACTCAAAAAACAGAACAGCACCCACAGTCGTCCTTCGTTTGTCCAGATCTAGAGGCGCAGAAGGCTTGCAAGTCTTACGAAGAATTACTCATCGCGAATGACCCCGGACTGCCAGCGCACGGCTACGTTTGTTTTCGGAAGGACCGAGATGACGTTTTCATGGTTTCATTGGGTATTCCGGTGAAGGTGAACATCGATTCCGGAAGGAAGCCGAACGGCGTTCCGGAGCGAAGGTGAACAGCAGTCGGAGCGAAGCGACGCTGGCATGGTGATTGTGGAGTAAGTGTTCGGAATCG